>OLGY01000051.1_pt1 | contig 113941 bp, 110 predicted proteins | sample 1605951 | NCBI WGS metagenome assembly OLGY01 (sample SAMN03283280) | human gut metagenome | biome: human-associated habitat; material: feces | host: Homo sapiens | place: Peru | collected 2012
GTAGTAATCTGATTAATCATAAATGAGGGGCAAAATACCTTTTGACCCTCATATCATTTATATGTTTATTATAAATTTCACATAAAATTCCCATGTTGTCAGTTACAAATAAATACAGCAATTGCTTCGCAATTCTTAAATCACCATTTAATAAAGGAGGAATTTCATGAATACATACCTGCTCATCACATCCATAGTAATCTTCTTATGTATCCTGCTAAATCGTGTCTCCAACCGCATAGGCATTCCGGCACTTTTAGCCTTTATCGTGCTCGGCATGCTTTTTGGCTCTGACGGAATAATGAAGATAGATTTCGACAATTACGCGTTCGCTGAACAGATATGCTCTACCGCGCTGATTTTTATCATGTTCTATGGTGGCTTTGGCACCAACTGGCAGCGTGCAAAGGCTGTTGCCGTTAAGTCTGTGCTTTTGTCCACCATCGGTGTTATCATCACATGCTTTCTCACAGGGCTGTTTTGTCACTTTGCCCTTAATATGAGCTGGGAAATAAGCTTTCTCCTCGGTGCACTGATTTCATCAACTGATGCAGCGAGCGTTTTCTCCATTCTCCGTTCAAAAAAGCTGAATCTGAAATATAATACAGCCTCTCTTCTCGAGGTAGAAAGCGGTAGTAATGACCCATGTGCCTATATGCTCACAGTTGCTTTTATAGCCGTATCCCAGGGCAGCGCAAGCCCGGGAAATATTGCCATACTCATAGTAAAGCAGCTTGCCTTCGGCATAATCTTCGGCGTCCTGATTGCAAAGCTTTCCATCATGCTCCTTCGATATATACGCTTCAAAAGCGCGGGGTTTGATGCGATTTTCATGGTGGGAATTGCTCTGATATCGTATGCCCTGCCGGCTTACTTTGACGGAAACGGCTTCTTAAGTGCCTATATAGTCGGCATTATACTCGGTAACACAGAAATAGAAAATAAAAAGAATCTGGTAAATTTCTTTGACGGCATAACGGGACTCATGCAGATGCTTATTTTCTTTCTGCTTGGTCTGCTTTCTTTCCCATCAAAGCTGCCACAGGTCATAGTACCGGCACTTTTAATATTTATGTGGCTGACCTTTGTGGCAAGACCTCTTTCTGTCGCACTTGTGCTCACACCATTTCGCAGCAAAATAAAACAGCAGCTGCTTGTCTCATGGTCCGGCTTAAGAGGAGCTGCATCCATAGTGTTTTCCATCATGGCATATACCGCCACCAATGATGACCTCGACACCTTCCACATAATATTTATGATAGTGCTTTTTTCAATACTGCTTCAAGGCTCAATGCTTCCATGGATATCACGAAAGCTTGACATGCTTGATAAAACAGCCGATGTAATGAAGACCTTCAATGATTACTCCGAGGAAGCAGATATCCAGTTCATACAGCTTACCATACCGGAAAATCATCTGTGGTGCGGCCACAAGCTAAAGGACTTGACGCTGCCTCCCGAGACACTGATTGTACTTATACGAAGAGGTGAGCAGAATATAATACCGGACGGTGAAACAATAATTCTGCAAAATGATGTGCTCGTGCTTAGTGCCATCACACCTGATGAGGTGCATGGTATAAAGCTGGTGGAAAAAATAATAGAAAAAGACAGCAGATATAACAATAAACTGCTGTCTGAAATATCAAAAAAACACAATGAGATTATCATAATGATACAAAGAAACGGGCAGGTAATCATCCCAAACGGAAACGTACGGCTGACCACCGGTGATATACTGGTAATCAACCGCGCCGTAGACTGATAATGTCAGATTTTTTCTCCATGGCAAGCTCTTTCATCTCGCGTGCGCTCTCCATCACGGTATCTGTGATTTTTGCACCGCCAAGCATTCTGGCAAGCTCAGCCACGCTGTCATTGTCGGTTAGCCTTCGAATCCTTGAAACCGTGGATTTGTTCTCGACTGCTTTTTCAATAAGGAAATGTGCATCTGCCATAGCTGCTATCTGCGGCAGATGTGTGATACATATAATCTGATGGTTACGGCCAAGCTCATTCATCTTCTCAGAGACCATCTGAGCTGTACGTCCACTGATTCCAGAATCAATCTCATCGAAAATAAGCGACTCAATATGGTCATTTTCTGCCATGATTGTCTTGATGCCAAGCATGATACGCGACAGCTCTCCTCCCGATGCTACCTTGCCGAGTGGCTTAAGCGGCTCTCCGGGGTTCGTTGATATGAGAAACTCCGGTGCATCGATGCCGTTTGCCGTATAGTCCGGCAATCTGTCAAACTGCATATCAAACTGTACATCAAGGAAATTCAAATCATTAAGTGCTGATTTAATTTCTGACACAAGCTTTACAGCACTCCTTTGTCTGATTTCTGATACCTCATCCGATATCTGTGCCAGCTCCTTTTCCTTTTTCGCAAGCTGCTGCTCTAATTTCTGTAAATAAGAATCATAATCATTCAGGACACTGATACGCTCCCTCTTTTCATTGAGTGCTATCAGTATATCATCAATTGAGTTGCCGTATTTGCTCTTTAGATGATTTATCTCATCCAGACGCTTTTGTGTCTCATAGAAGGTCTCCTCGTCAAACTCAGCCTGTGATATATATCCTGATATCTCGTGATTAAAATCAGAAAGCAGACTGTCTATCTCTGACAGCTGATTCTCCAAGGCTTCCACATCCTCATCATATCCTGATACCTGTGACAGCTCTCTTACTGCCCTGCCAATAAGCTCTGACGCACTCTCCATCTCGCCTCCTGTAGCAGAGTATGCAGCATTTACGCCCTCCATGATTTTCTTTCCGTTTGAAAACTTCCTAAACTGCGTCTCAAGCTCCTCATCCTCACCAGACACCAGGGAAGCTTCTTCTATCTCCTTCACCTCGTACTCAAGGAATGACAGCTCACGGCTTCTTTCTTCATTGTCGATATTTGACTTTTCATACTCATCCTTAAGCGCCCTATATGCTTTGTATGTGACTGAAAGCTGCTGCTTTTTATCTCCAAGCGGCTGCTTTGCGTACTCATCAAGTATATCAAGGTGTTTTTTCTTTGATAAAAGTGACTGGTGCTCATGCTGACCGTGGATATCTATGAGATATGAGGCTATTTCCTTCATTCGCGAAACAGACACGGCTTCACCGTTTACCCTGCCGACTGCGCGTGACTGTGTGATTTTACGGCTTAAAATCACGCATCCGTCCTCGACCTCCACATCAAGCTCCCTTAAAGCCTCTATAATCTTTGGGTCCTCAACTGAAAAAATAAGCTCCACAAAAGCAGGCTTATCATTGTCTCTTAGCATCTCCTTTTGCACTTTTTCGCCAAGCGCCAGATTGATAGAGCCTATGATGATTGATTTTCCGGCTCCGGTCTCTCCCGACAGTATATTTAGTCCGTCGGAAAACTCAACCTCGCACTCATCTATAAGTGCCAGATTCTTTACATGTAGATTTTGTAACATATTTTCTCCTTCCTCTCCCAGGCATGACGATATATGTTATTTTCTGTTACAGTTCAGCTATAATCTGATATTCATGTAACATTATTCCACAATTCTGCGGATTTTTTTCATCACCGCATATGTATCATCAACAGTCCGGATTGCACACATGATTGTGTCATCTCCTGCAATCGAACCGACGATTTCTCTCATCTTCATGGCATCTATTGCAGCACAGACAGCGCTTGCCATTCCCGATACAGTCTTTATAACGAGGATATTCTGTGCCATATCCATTGACAAAAAGCCCTCTCTGAGTACTCTTTCGTATTTCTTTGAGAGATTCTCAGGTGCATCCGTTATCACGGCGTACTTCTGTCTGCCGCCTGCGGTAGGAATCTTTGTGAGCTTAAGCTCCCTGATATCCCTGGATACTGTGGCCTGAGTCACGCGAAAACCATCTTTTTCAAGAAGCGCAGACAGCTCATCCTGCGTCTCTACCTCATTCTTTTGGATTATCTCAATTATCTTGGATTGTCTGTTTGTTTTCATGTCCTGCCACCTCATAAATATTATTTGTAACTATTCATTATAACAATCCTTATCTGTGTTATGAATAATTTCCCATCTTTTTGCGGAGTATCTCCAAAAAGCTTCTCTGGTGAAGCTTGCAAATCTTTGTATGATTGGCTGCCTTTGAAATAACAAAACGGTCTCCCACAGCCAGCTCTGCCGTAGTGTCGCCATCATAGCTGACACACGCCATCTCATCGTTTTGCTCCCTGCGGCTTAGAATCTCTATCTCTATCTCATCATCGCCTGAAAGCACAATGCTCTTTGACGTAAGATTGTGAGCATTGTTCGGTGTGAGCAGTATCATATCGCCCTTCGGATCCACAATCGGACCTCCCGCCGACATACTGTAGCCTGTAGAGCCTGTCGGAGTCGCAACAATGATGCCGTCAGCGTGGTAATTGTTTAAAAACTCACCGTTTACATACACATTGAGGCTTAAAATCTGCAAATTGCCCTTTCTATGGATGACTATATCATTTAATGCAACTCTCGAGGTCTCACTGCCTCTTTTATGCCCTGTGAGCATAATACGGTCCTCTGTCATGTATTTATCAGCCATGAGCGAATCAATAGCGTCAAATACCGTAGCTTCCTCCACCTCACACAGATAGCCGAGTGTGCCGAGATTCACTCCCATAAGCGGAATCTCAAGTGTCTCCACCCTTGTGGCTGCACGAATCAGTGTACCATCTCCGCCGAGCACAAGAATACACTGCGTATCCTGTGGTATATCCTCAAGCTCAAACTCGTTATCGGATATAGCCTCGACATTGCTCATAAGACCCTTTGCCGTGCCGCCCTTTTGCTCTATGTATGCCACTATTTTATTTGTAAGTGCAAAATCCCTGTCCTTATAGGCATTTGCTATCACAACAAAATGTTTCATAGTCTATTTCCTGTCCAGCTCTCCATGCGCGGCCTCGACCACACTATGAATATCCACTGATTCCTCCTTTATAGGATCATCTGTCTTTTTGATATGTACGAGGTACTCTATATTGCCCTCCGGTCCCTTGATTGGCGAATACTCAAGGTCTAACACACTAAATCCATTTGAAAGTGCAAAGGATATGATATTGTTCACTACCTCCTCATGCACGCTCTTGTCACGGACCACGCCCTTTTTGCCTACCTTTTCCCTGCCTGCCTCAAACTGTGGCTTGATAAGACAAACCATCTCGCCACCGTCCTTTAACAGTGCTCTTGCAGGACCTAACACCTTGGTAAGTGATATGAATGACACATCAACCGATGCAAAATCCAGCTCATCATCTATGTCATTGGGCGTCACATACCTGATATTGGTCTTTTCCATGCACACCACGCGCTCATCCTGACGCAGCTTCCATGCAAACTGACCATATCCGACATCCACGGCATACACCTTTTTAGCACCATTTTGAAGCATACAGTCTGTAAAACCGCCTGTTGAAGCACCTATATCCATGCACACCTTGCCATCCATTGTGATATCAAAGTGCTTCATAGCCTTTTCAAGCTTTAGCCCTCCACGGCTCACATACTGCAGTGTCTTTCCATGAATCTCAATATTGCAGTCATCAGGAAATGTGCTTCCCGCCTTATCCTCACGGTTGTTATTTACAAAAACATTGCCCTCCATAATCATGGTCTTTGCTTTTTCCCGTGATGGTGCAAGGCCTCTGTTTACAAGTAATACATCTAATCTTTCTTTCATACTGTATGTTACCTCTATCTATAATGCTGCTATTATACGCTTAGCCACGGATTCGGCATCCACATGCAGCTCCTTTTTGAGCACCTCGACATTGCCATGCTCCACATAGCAGTCAGGAAGTGCAACTGTCAACACCTCAAGAGCTATGCCGTTAGTCTTGACATACTCCGTCACATGCTCACCAAAACCGCCGCTTTGCACGTTTTCCTCCATAGTCACAAGCAGGCTGTGTTCAGCCGGCAATTCCTTAATTGTTTCCTTATCAAAAGGCATTGCAAAACGCGCATTGATAAGTGTAGCAGAGATTCCCTCAGCCTCAAGCAGCTTTACTACATCAACGGCAGTCTTTACCATACTGCCGAGTGCCATGATAGCCACCGTGCTTCCTTTTCTGATTAGCTCACTCTTTGCAAGCTCTATCGGCTGTCTGATTTCCTTAAGGCCGTCATAGGCTGCCCCTCTTGGATATCTCAGTGCAATCGGACCGTCATATGCCACTGCAAACTTCATCATATCAGACAGCTCCCACTTATTCTTCGGAGCCATGATTGTCATATTCGGGATGACCGACAGATATGATATGTCAAATATTCCCTGATGTGTCTCTCCGTCACTGCCTACAAGCCCTGCCCTGTCGATTGCAAAGATGACATGCAGATTCTGTATGCACACATCGTGAAGTATCTGGTCAAACGCCCTTTGTAAAAATGACGAGTACACCGCAAATACCGGGATAAGTCCTGCCTTTGCAAGCCCTGCCGCAAAGGTCGTGGCATGTGCCTCGGCTATTCCCACATCAAAAAATCTATCCGGGAAATTGCGGTGGAATCTGCGAAGCCCTGTTCCATCTGCCATGGCAGCCGTTATCGCAACTACCTTTGGATTTCTCTCGCCCAGCTTCTTCATGACTGTTGAGAAGACATCTGTGTAATTGGCCTTCGTGCGCTTATTCTTTGGAAGTCCTGTCTCTATGACAAATGGCTCTGCACCGTGAAATCTGGAAGGATAACGCTCAGCCGGGTCATAGCCTGATCCCTTTTTCGTAAGCACATGCACAAGCACCGGACCATCCACACGCTTTGCCTCATCAAACACACGGCACATTTCCTTTATATCACTGCCATCCACAGGTCCCAAATAGATAATGCCCATCTCCTCAAAGAACATACCCGGAATAAAAAGCTGCTTTATGCTGCTCTTTGTATTCCTGATATGCTTTACCATACGCTCTCCGTAGATCGGTATATGGTTTAGGGAATTCATGACATTATTCTTAAAATCCCTGTATGCATCCGCTGTGCGAAAGCCTGAAAGATACTGGCTGATGCCCCCGACGTTCTCTGAAATCGACATATTGTTGTCGTTTAGCACTATAATAAAATTGCCTTTAACGCTTGAAGCGTTGTTGAGCGCCTCATATGCCATGCCTCCGGTCAGCGCGCCGTCTCCGATGACTGAAACCACATGGTAGTCATCTCCGGTCACCTGTCTGGCTGTCGCAAGCCCAAGCCCTGCTGATATGGATGTGGAGCTATGTCCTGTATTAAAACAGTCACAGTCGCTCTCATCCGCCTTTGGGAAACCGCTCATGCCTCCATACTGTCTGAGCGATGAAAATCCATCCTTTCTGCCGGTGAGTATCTTGTGTGTGTACGACTGATGCCCTACATCCCACACTATCTTATCCTTCGGTAGATTAAAGCACAGATGCAGCGCCATGGTAAGCTCCACGACTCCGAGGTTTGATGCCAGATGACCTCCTGTCACCGATATGCTCTCTATAAGAAACTGCCTGATTTCATCCTTTAACAGCTCAAGCTCCTCAGGTGTCAGTTTTTTTATATCATTTTCCTTTTGTATCTTTTCTAAAACCATCCTATTTCTCCCGATGGATCAAATATTCAAATAGCTCCTTAAGAAATGCATCGTCGTATCCCAAATCATCAAGCTGCTCCTCTGCCTCCTTGGAGATGCGCTCCACATCAGAAACCGCTTTATCCAATCCCTCAAATGTGACATATGTCGCTTTATTATTTTTCTCGTCACTGCCTACCGGCTTTCCAAGCACCTCAAGTGTACTTGTGACATCAAGCACATCATCCTGTATCTGAAACGCAAGCCCCAGCTTTGCCGCTATCTGCTCAACGCGTGATACCTCATCAGACGACGCCCCTGCAAGGATTGCTCCTATCATCATCGAGCTCTCTATAAGTGCGCCTGTCTTAAGCCTGTAGATAAAGTCAAGCTTTTCCCTTGTGATAGGACAGTCATCGGATTTCTCGCTTTCCACATCAACCACCTGTCCTCCGACCATGCCATACACGCCTGCTTTTTTTGCAAGCACCGCAAATGCCCTTGCCACACGCGTATCAGCAACTTCCATGTCAAAAGCCTTTGCTGCGGTCTCATATGCCAGGTTTAAAAGTGCATCGCCTGCAAGAATGCCCATAGCCTCACCGTACACAGCATGTGTGGTCTTCTTTCCACGCCTGTACTCATCATTGTCCATGGCAGGCAGGTCATCATGCACCAGCGAGTAGGTGTGTATCATCTCGATTGCTGCCATAAATGGCTCAATCACTGCACTGCTTCCGCCAAACATATGGTAAGTCTCTTCCATGAGGATAGGGCGAAGCCTTTTTCCACCGGCTCTCACACTATAGTTCATGGCCTCAAAAATAATCCTCTGCTGTCCCTCCTCAGCGGGAAGAAACTTCTCAAGCACGTTATTTATATGCTCTACCTTTTGTTGCAGCTCTTCCATGAATTGTGACTTATTTAAATTCCCATTTAAGCTCATCAGAATTCCTCCAGTTGTCCGTCGCTGTTTAGCACAAGCATGGCCTTTTCCATGCCCTGTACCATATCATTGGCACTCTTTACCTCATCAAGCCCCTTCTTGTAGAGCTCAAAGGCCTCATCCAGGGATACATCCGCATCCTCCATCCTCGCCACTATCTGCTCTAAGTGTGCAAAGCGCTCCTCGAGTGTCAGTGTTTTTTCATTTTCTTTGCTCATCGTTAATAACCTCCGAAACTACGGCCCTTGCATGACCGTCTATCAGATATATATTTATGTCATCGCCTGCATTGATATCGGATACACTGTGCAGTGCCCCCTTCTTTTCCACCTCGACATACGCATAGCCCTGTGCCAGCTTTTTGGCCGGTGAATATGCATCCATTTTACCTGAAAGCAGTGCCAGACGCTGTCTGCAATCCGAAAGCCTCTGTTTCATAATCCTTTCAAGTGCATCCTCGATATCTGCCAGACGCCTTTTATTCTCATTTAGTTTATTCTGTGGACTAAGGAAATTAAGTCTTGTTTTAATATGTGACAGCTTTTCCCTGAAAAAATCAATCCGTCCTGTCAGATTTCTGTCCATCCTGCGGCACAGATTGTCAAGGCGCTCTAACGTCTGTCTGTAGTCACTGACTGCAAGCTCTGCAGCCGCTGAAGGTGTGGGCGCTCTCCTGTCTGACACAAAATCCGCTATCGTCCAGTCAGTCTCATGGCCTACCGCCGAGATGATTGGCGTGCGGCAGTCAAATATGGCTCTCGCCACAATCTCCTCATTAAAGGCCCATAAATCCTCTATGGAGCCTCCGCCTCTGCCGACTATTATCACATCAAGATTCATCGCATCCAATGTCTGTATGCCCTTCACTATGCTATCAGCCGCACCCTCTCCCTGCACAAGTGCCGGATAAAGTATGACCTGTACATATGGATTCCTGCGCGATGATACATTCCTTATATCCTGCACGGCCGCGCCTGTCGGTGCTGTAACCACACCAATACGGCCGGCATACTGCGGAATAGGCTGCTTGTACTCTGCGGCAAACATGCCCATCTCCTCAAGCTCACGCTTTAGCTGCTCGAATTTGAGATACAGATTGCCCTCTCCGTCAAGCTCTATCTTTTTGGCATAAAGCTGATATGCGCCGGTCTTCTCATACACCTCAACGGAACCTGTCACAATAACCTGGTCCCCCTCCTTCATGTGGAAAGAAAGTCCTGCCGCCCTGCTGCCCGCAAACATGATAGCGTTCATGGCTGCTCCCGCGTCCTTTATCGTGAAATAAATATGACCGCTCGTGTGATACTTGCAGTTGCTCACCTCTCCCTTTATGCTCACCTGTCTGAGCATAAAATCCTGAGCGAACATATTTTTAATATAGCTATTTACTTGCGCTACCGAATATATATTTCTATTTGCCATGTTCAATGCTCTATATCGCTGTTCCTCTTAAGCTATGCAAACTTTGCAAGCACTCCGTTTACAAATGCACCTGACTCATCTGCACCATACTTCTTTGCAAGCTCAACAGCCTCATTTATTGAAACCTTTGTAGGAATATCGTCCTCAAACTTTATCTCATAAACTGCCAATCTGATAATTGCCAGATCAACCTTTGCCATACGATTGGTCTTCCAGCCTGTAGACTTCTCATCGATGAGTGCATCAAGCTCTGCCATATGCTCAATAATCGCACTGCATTTTTCATCAATATACTGTTTTTCCTCGTCTGTAGGATTTGTAAGCTCATCATTTAAAAGCTCCATCTGCTCTGCAAGCTCAGACTTGTCATGAAACTCAACCCTGAAAAGCATCTTAAAAACGTTTTCTCTTATCTTGCTTCTTGTCATTTAAATTCCTCTCGTGAATAGTATTTTATATAAATTAAGGATGTCTGTACGACATCCTTAATTATACTACATTTGTGATCATTTAAAAAGAACTATTTAATTCTCTCCCATATCAACACTTGCTATACGAACATTGATAGTAGCCACAGAAAGCCCTGTCATTGTCTCAATTGCAGACTTAACCTTCTCCTGTACCTTTGTAGAAACCTCAGGAATGCTGTATCCATAAGCAATATTGAGTGCTACATCAACCACTACCTCATTGTCTGCTATCTCAATCTGAATTCCCTTTGAGAGATTCTTCATACCGAGCCTGCTGACAATCTCGTTTGTGATATTGCCTGCCATGGAGCTTACTCCCTCAACCTCAGTAGCAGCAAGACCTGCTATGATAGCTACAACCTCATCTGCTACCTTGATCTCGCCAGACTCATCTGATTTGATATTTATTGTGTTTCTATTCTCTGCCATGTCCATGTTCCTCCTTAACCGGCTATACGGTCTGTCCCTTTGCCACGTAAACCTGGAATGAGTCATTTCCCGTAAGTGATCTATTTCTTGATACGCGAACATTCTTGTCTGTGATCACGTACTCCAGATTGGCGCCATCCTCAATTACCGTATCCTGTAGCAGGATGCAGTTCTTGACCTTTGCATTCTTTCCTATCTTGACGCCTCTTGATAGGATGCTGTTTTCCACGGTACCCTCGATGACACAGCCATCAGCAACCATGACATTCTTGGCTTTTGAACCATTTATGTATCTTGTAGGGTTATCATCCCTGATCTTTGTATAGATAGAATTGCCACTCTTAAACAATGCTGCCCTGTTATCCTCATCAAGGAGCTTCATATTCTCCTCGAAATAGCTCTTCATATCTGTAATCTGTGAAGCATAGCCTGTGTACTCATATGCCTGGATATTGAGTGAATCAGTGTTTGTAGCCATCAGATCCCTTGTAAAATAAGAATAACCATGTACAAAAGCGTCATCCACTATTCTAATGAGCTTCTCCTTCTCCATGATATAGATATTCATGCCAAAGTTTACCTTGCCCATATCCCTGTCATTGATATATATCTTTTTGATACGTCCATCATCTATATCAAATGTATAGTACATCTCATCATTGTTGCCGTTTGGTCTTAAGAATACCTTCGGTACCTCCTGCTTGCGGTACATTGCAGTGATATCAGCCCCTGTGTTCTTATGTGCCTCAATCAGCTCCCTGAAATCAAAGTTGAATACGTAGTTGGCATCAGCCATGATAACGTACTTCTGAGTGCACTTTCTCAGATAGCCCTTAAGGCTTTCGATTGCCTCAACACGGCCCTCATACACCTTAATCTGCTTCTGTGCATAAGGCGGAACTATATTGATACCACCATTTTTTCTTGCAAGATCAAACTCCTGACCTGAGCCCAGATGATCCATCAGAGAGTGATAATTCTTCTTAACTATGAGAGATATATTGTCGATTCCGCTATGTACCATGCTTGAAATCAGGAAATCGCAGAGTCTGTAACGACCTGCAAACGGAATGGAAGCCATAAGTCTCTCGGATACCATCTCAGGAATGAGGGCATCGTAGCTGTTTGCAAAAATAACGGCCAAAGCCTCTTCGTTGTTCATGTTTAGCATTGTTCCTGGCCCTCCTCAACATCATTATATACCATCGCCTTTGGTCCTATAACCGCTCTGTCGCCAATTGTAACTCCCGGTGCAATTGTAGCAACATCACCTGTCACGTCCTCCGCCGGCTTTTCTCCAATAACTGCATCACAGCCTACTGTAACACCCTCTGCAACTATACAGTGTGTGACCTTAGCGCCTCTTTTTATCACAGTATCACCCATGACAACTGCATCCTCTACCACAGCGCCCTCTTCTACGATGACACCGCCAAAAAGAATTGAATGCTTTACTGTGCCCTTCACTACACAGCCATCGGTAATCATAGAGTCTGTAACCTCTGCGTTATTGCCGATGAAATGTCCTGTATGGCCGCTGTTACGGCTGTATATCTTCCAGTTCTCATCAAACAGGTTGATACCGCTGTGCTCAGGATCAAGCACCTCCATGTTTGCCTCCCAGAGTGCAGGTATTGTTCCTACATCCTTCCAGTAGCCGTTAAAGTGATAAGCATACATCCTACGGTCATCCCTCAAAAGGTTTGGAATGATATTGTTACCGAAATCATTCTCTGAATCCGGATCATTTTCATCCTCGATAAGATACTTCTTAAGTATATCCCAATTGAAGATATAAATACCCATGGATGCAAGATTAGACTTAGGATTCTTTGGTTTCTCCTGAAACTCTGTGATCTTGTCGTCATCATCTGCTACCATGAGACCGAAACGTGATGCATCCTCCCATGGAACCTCCATAACCGCTACAGAAAACTCAGCATTTTTCTCCTTATGGAACTTAAGGAAATCGCTGTAATCCTGCTTACAAATCTGATCTCCCGAAAGTATGATAACATACTCAGGATCATATCTCTCGATAAATGCAATATTCTGATAAATCGCATTGGCTGTTCCCTTGTACCAGTCTGAGCCTGAAGCCTTCTGATACGGTGGCAGTACATGCACTCCTCCATATAATCTATCAAGATCCCATGGCTGTCCATTTCCTATGTACTCATTCAAAACAAACGGCTGGTACTGTGTCAATATACCAACTGTATCTATACCTGAATTAACACAATTAGAAAGTGGAAAATCAATAATTCTGTATTTGCCTCCAAACGGAACTGCCGGCTTTGCAAGTTTCTGCGTCAGTGCATAAAGTCTGGAGCCCTGACCACCGGCAAGAAGCATCGCAACTAGCTCTTTTGCCATATTAAAATCCCCCTTGTTTAATTTTATTAAATTTTTGTTAGCTTTTGCAATTATTTTGGTTTTTTATAATGGTTTATAGTTATATTTTACCACACTTTGGCATTTATGCAATTCAAAATTAACTAAAAAAAACTATAATTTTTGTCATTATTTTCCAATTATCTCGCGGTTGTTTATGAACTCGTACGGCACCTCCTGGTACACATAATAATTAAGCCAGTTGGAATAAAGTATATTGCCGTGTGACCGCCACTGTAAAAGCGGTTTTTGTGTGTCATCATTATCCGGATAGTAGTTCACCGGCATATCTATATCAAGTCCCTTTTTCTTATCCCTCTCGTACTCATTGTGAAGAGTATATCTGTCATACTCAGGATGTCCCATCACAAAAATCTTTTTACCGTCCTGATCCATCAGAAGGAATACTCCGGCATCATCCGACTCCGCAAGTATGGTAAGCTCAGGATGCTTTAATATATCCTCCTTTAAGACCTCGGTATGTCTTGAGTGCGGTGCGTAAAACACGTCATCGAAGCCTCTGACAAGTGGGATTTTTCTGTTCTTTACACGGTGCGCATACACACCAAACTTCTTCTTCGGAAGCACACGCTTTGGTATGCCGTAGTGATAATATAATCCTGCCTGTGCACCCCAGCACAGATGAAGTGTGGAGAAAGCATGCGTCTTGCTCCACTCCATTATACTGCATATCTCATCCCAGTAGTCTACCTCCTCGTATTCCATAAGCTCAACCGGTGCCCCTGTGATTATCATGCCATCAAAGTACCTGTCCTTTATATCGTCAAAGGTCTCGTAAAATTTGTTCAGATGACTGAGTGATGTGTGAGTGGCCTCGTGAGTAGATGTGGTCACAAACGTTACATTGACCTGTATAGGGGTATTTGACAGAGAGCGCAGTATCTGAAGCTCTGTGTCCTCCTTTAATGGCATGAGATTTACAATCGCAATCTCCAGCTGTCTGATGTTCTGATGTGATGCCCTGTTTTCGTCCATCACAAATATATTTTCTCTCTCAAGTATTTCCTTTACAGGTAAATCATTTTGTGTCTTTATAGGCATTTTATAACCTCTTTTCTAACGCCCAAACATCTCTATAAATGTATCCTCCGAGATGATAGGTATTCCTAATTCTTTTGCTTTTTTATTTTTTGATGAAGTAGATTCAGTGTCGTTGTTTACCAGATAGTCTGTCTTTTTTGACACGCTTCCTGTCACCTTGCCGCCCTGTGACTCCACATAGGCCTTAAACTCGCTTCTGTTGGCAAAATCATGCACATCGCCTGTGATGACAAAGGTCTTGCCATTTAAGCTGCCCTCCGACATATCCTTTATATCGACCTTTTCTATGTCAAGCTCCTTAATCAGTGCTTCAAACATCGCGCTGTTTTGGGGATTTGCATACCATTCAAGTATGGAGCCTGACTTTTCCTGGCCTATACCGTCTATATCCACAAAATCTGTGGCATTTCTCATTCTGTCCGCAAAGCCATCAAAGCCTATTGCGTTGACAATCTTCTTGCCTGCATCGGTACCTATAAGAGGTATACAGAGTGCAAATATCAGATTAACCGGATGGACATGTCTGCTTTTTTCGATGGCAGTCTGCATATTCATACATGATTTTTCTCCAAAGCCTTCCATGCTGCTTATTTTATCAAAATGCTCGGGCAGATGGTATATGTCAGGGAACTGTTTTATGAATCCCTCATTTATAAATTTTAGCATTGTCTGTACCGAAAGTCCATCTATATCCATTCCGCTTTTGCTGACAAATCTTGAAAACTTTTTAACATTCTTGGCTGTACAGTCAGGGTTTGTGCAATGTAGCGTCTTCACACCGCTGTTTTTACTTACAAATATGCGTGTCGGATGATGACACACCGGACATTCCTTCGGTATCTCAACTTCTCCCACCGCATCCTTTACAGCTATGCATTTCGGAATAATCTTGTTGGCTTTTATCACGGAAAGTGTACACTCTTTTCCCACTCCAAGCCTTTCTATTTCAGTCAGATTGCAAAGCGAAGCTCTTGAAACCGTTGTGCCCTCTATCTGCACCGGCTCAAAAACAGCCACCGGCGATATTGTCGAAACCGCACACGACCATTCAATATAACGAAGTCTCGTATCTACAGCCTCATCCTGCCACTTGAAAGCAAAGCCGGCTCTCGTAGCATGATGTCCTGTGACGCTTCCGCCTGCAGCGTAGGCAGTGTCATCATAGCATATGACAAGTCCGTCCACAGGCACATCCATCCTGCCACTCTCAACATCCCTTGTCCAGCGTTTTACAGCCTCATCAAGGCCTGCCGCATCTGTTGCCTCCCTTTTGACAACATTGAATTTCATATCACTAAGATAGCTCATTCTATCTCCCCATGATATGATATCATCATCTATATGCACGAGTGTAAACGCATAAAACACTACATGTCTGCGCTTCACTTCTTCCACATCATCGAGATTTAATGTACCGGAGGCAAGGTTCCTTGGATTGGCATATTTCTCATCATCGTCCTCGATTGTATCATTTAACAGTTTAAAATCCGTGTAGGAAATTGTCGCTTCCCCTCTTACAACCATATGTCCATTGTATGGTATCTCCTTTGGAAAGCCGCTTATGGCATCCTGTAAAAAGGTGATGTTACTTCCTACAGTTCCATTTCCTCTCGTCAGTATTTTCACAAGCCTGCCACCGTCATATGTGAGCACGAGTGTCAGTCCGTCAAGCTTCCATGAAAGCCAGATTGGCATATCACCTGCCCATTTCTTAAGCTCCTCAATACTCTTTGTCTTTGCAAGTGAAAGTGCCGGATACTCATGCGGCTCACGATTTCCTGCCTCTGCCTCATAGCCTGCATTATGTGTCGGACTGTCCGGACGGATATATCCTGTTTTTTCCTCAAGCTGTGTAAGTTCATCAAACAGTGCATCCCACTCGTAGTTTGGCATTATTTCATCTGCGCCGTTGTAGTAAGCTTTTGACGCGCGGTTAAGACTTTCAACAAGCTCGTCTATCTTATCTTTTATTTTGTTATTCTCCATGCTGTAATAATCCCCTGTCTGCTTTACTTTGCTCTTCTATCCGGATATTTCTTATCTGTATGTTTCTTATCCGTATATTTCTTATCAGAATGATTCTTATTCGTATCAGGCATAACCGGCTGATTCGAGGAATCCGCAATCAGTCTTTTGAGCCCCTTGTATTCAAGTGGTGTCACCGCCCTGTACTTTCCTCTTGGCAGGTCACCAAGCTCAATATTCATGATTCTCACTCTCTCAAGCTTAACCACACGGTAGCCAAAGTATTCACACATCCGTCTTATCTGCCTGTTGTAGCCCTGTGTCAGAATAATCTTAAACTGCTTTGAGGACAGCTTTTTCACATGGCACTTTCTGGTTGTCACACCAAGCTCTACAAGCGGTACGCCTCCTGCGAGCCCTCTTATGAAGCTGTCAGATATTGTTTTGTTTACTGTGACAATATACTCTTTTTCGTGTCTGTTGCCGGAGCGCATCATCTTATTTACTATCTCGCCATTGTTGGTCAGAAGTAAAAGTCCTTCTGAATCCTTATCCAGCCTGCCAATGGGATAAATGCGCTTTGGGTAATTAAGATAATCTATCACGTTGTTTTTTTCCCTTTTTTCTGCTGTGCAGACTATGCCGGCCGGCTTATTGAGGGCAATCAGTATCATCTCTTCTTCCTTTGATACTACCTGTCCATTATATGTGACAGTCTGTCCCTTTAGAACTCTGTCACCTGTCTTTGCTGTCACACCGTCTATTCCTACTTTGCCGGCTTCTATCTGCCTGTCTGCCTCACGCCTTGAGCACACGCCCGCTTCACTGAGGAATTTATTTATTCTTACACCATTTTCTTCCATACCATATCCTCTTTTTAGATTGTTTTATCCGATATACATAAACCAAACAGCAGCCTTTTCTACTCTTTACAGCAGCCATTTGCTATGTAGATTAAAACACGGAGACCTTTAAGCCTCCGTGTTGCTTCTTATGATTGTATGCACATCTGTTACTTTGTATTGCTTTTACTGTCCTACTGTCTGGAGATTCTCTGTCTTGATATAAGCTCTGCCATTTGTTCCGGCGCTGTAGGATACTATAGTCCAGTCGCCCTCTGTGCCATATGCTGTAAGTGTTACCTGTTCCTTTAAGAGACCAAGCTCCTTTGCATCTGTGCTTGCACCGTCACGCACCTTTACAACATCCTTTGTCACTACCTGATACTCAGCCGGTGCCTGTGGCTGCTCGGCTGTCTGCTGATTGGCTGCATTTGTATCTGTGGTCTGTCCTGCGTTAGCATCCGTGGTCTGCTGGTCTGTGGTCTGTCCTGCATTTGCATCCGTATTCTGCTGGTCTGTGGTCTGTCCTGCATTTGCATCTGTAGTCTGCTGGTCACTACTCTGTGATGCATCATCTGCCTGCTGTGTATCTGCCTCTGTAGTCTGTGTGTCTGCATCAGACTTCTTTAAATTGGCAATGCCTGACGATGTGTACCACTGCTTTATAGCACCTGTGAGTGTTGTCTCAAGCATAGTCTTTAAATTGGCATCAGAACCGACCGCCTGCTCATATGCCTTTTGTACCTCCTCATGCAGGTCTGCAAACTCAGATGAAGCAGTATACTTAGAAATAAGCTCCATAATATCGTCATCGAGTTCATTCTCGCAGTATGTTCTGTTGAAATTACTGTATACATTGTTTATAAAGAGCTTTCCGTCCTTACCTGTCTCTATATAAAAGAAGTCAAGTGTAGGTGCCTGTGTATCAACTCCCGTAAACTTTATGCTGTTTTTAACAGACACAAAGTATGTTCCCTTTTTCAAACCGTTCTTGGTGTAAGGTGTAATGTCATTGACTGACTCATAGTACTGGCTGACAACACCAATATAGCTCTTCTCATTGTCGCTCATAGGTGTCGCAAGCTTGCCAAGTGTATCAAGGTCATCACCCACGTATGCCTTGTAATAATCAGCAAGTAATGTGCTGATATCATCCTTGGCGTCATTTGTGTAATCCTTTTCAAACTCAAAATCCTTCACCGAAATCTCTGTCTGTGATCCGGCTTCAGTATTGGATTGTCTGCCATTATTGCCTCCTGCGACAACTACTATAAGTATAAGTATGAGTCCTACAAGTACACCTGCTACTCCAACGTATTTTTTATTTTCTGCACAAAACTGCTTTATATTATCCAATGTTTCCTTGTTAAAAAAGTCCTTCATGTGATTCCTCCATTAACCCAACATATCAAAATCAAAGTATGTGACCGACGCGAATCGAACGCGCACTCGCCGGAGTCGGAGTCCGGAATTTTATCCATTAAACTACGGTCACAAAAAAAGTTACCAACTATTTATATCACATCTTTTACTTTTTTTCAATGTTACTTTTTTCTTATTGTAGTCTTTTAGTGTTTTATTATAACTTTTTATGCATACTATTATAATTGATAAAAATTTGACAATATATTTCATTTATCTTATTATTTAACTGTTTGGGCATTATATATTGGAAATTTTTTCCGATATGCCATAAAAATATACCATTTTAATTAATACAATTACAATTTATATAAGGAGCAATATTATGAGTTTCACATTTTTAAACCAGCTTCCAACTCCTGCACAGATTAAGGAGGAATATCCTCTGTCAAAGGAGCTTACCGAGCTTAAAGCGAAGCGCGATGCAATGATTTCAGATGTTATCTGCGGAAAAGATGATAGATTTCTCGTCATTATCGGACCATGTTCAGCCGACAACGAGGATTCAGTTTGTGACTATGTCAGCCGTCTGACAAAGATTCAGGAGGATGTAAAGGACCGCGTAATCATCATCCCTCGTGTATATACAAACAAACCAAGAACAACCGGCGAGGGCTACAAGGGAATTGCCTCACAGCCTGACCCTGAGAAGGCTCCTGACATGGTTGAGGGTCTTATCGCCATGAGAAAAATGCACATCCGTGCCATCGCAGAGAGTGGACTCACCTGTGCAGATGAGATGCTTTACCCTGAGAACTGGGGCTATGTTGAGGATCTTCTCTCATATGTGGCAATCGGCGCTCGTTCTGTTGAGGATCAGCAGCATCGTCTCACCGTCAGCGGCTTCGATGTGGCCAGCGGCATGAAAAACCCTACAAGCGGTGATTTTTCCGTCATGCTCAATTCTGTTTACGCAGCACAGCACCCACATCATTTTGTTTACAGAGGCTATGAGGTTGAGACATCAGGAAATCCTCTGACTCACGTTGTTTTAAGAGGTGCTGTCAGCAAGCATGGCAACACTACAACAAACTACCATTACGAGGACTTAATCCGTCTGCACGAAATGTACAACAAGATGGACGTTGTCAACCAGGCGGCTATCATCGATACCAACCATTCCAACTCCGGAAAGAAGTTCAAGGAGCAGATTCGTATCGCCAAGGAAGTTATGCACAACAGACAGCTTTCCTCTGATATCAAATCACTTGTCAAAGGTCTTATGATTGAGAGCTACATTGAGGATGGCAGCCAGAAGATTGGTGAGCATGTCTACGGAAAATCCATCACCGATCCATGTCTAGGATGGGAGGATTCAAAGAAGCTCATCTACGACATTGCAGAAATGAATTCTTAAACTACAAATTATACACATATTTTTTTACAAAACACAAGCCACAGGAGTATATATCCTGTGGCTTGCATTATTTTGTCGGTTTATTATTTAATCATATTACTATAAGCAAGAACTGCACTGACTGTTTTGGAATCCTGGATTTTCCCGGCATAAATCATGTCGCACAGCTCCTTTAGAGTGTATATTTCTACATCGATTGACTCGGCATCATCGAGATGCTGCTTGCCCTTTTTCAGGTTTTTGGCAAGATAGACATCTACTTCTTCGTCGCAAAAGGCAACTGTTGTGCGAAGTGAAAGTAAAAACGAGATATCATCAGAGCTGTAGCCCGTCTCCTCCTTAAGCTCCCTTTCTGCACACAGTCTGGTATCTTCTCCCACAAAGTCTCTGCAGCCGGCCGGAATCTCTATCGTCTCCCTCTCGAGAGCATTTCTATACTGACGCACCATGATTATCCTGCCGTCATCAAGCACCGGAAGCACTGCCGCAGCACCCTTTCTGTGTGAAACAAAATCCCATTCCTCAGTCTTACCGTTTGCAAACTGCATTGTATCCTTGTATATATCGAGTATTGAGCCCTTATATACAAGCTCTCTTTTTTGCCGTTTCATTTCATCAATCATTTTTCCTGTTTACCTTCTAAATAATTTAAATTCAGAGTTACCGTTTTGATTAGAAATCCACCTCTGTATCATAATAGCAGCATTTGAGAAGCTTCTCCATCTCCTCCTGGCTTGGCTGACGAGGATTTGAGCCTGTACAAGCATCAAGGATAGCATTTGCAGCAATCTCAGGAAGTCTCTCAAGGAATACCTCCTCCGGTACAAAGCCCTGCTCTGTTGGATAGCTGTCTGCTCCGTAATTCTTGATGCAGTGTGGGATATTCAGATCATCATTCATGCCACGTAAGTATTTGATAAGAAGCTCAACCTTCTCATCAAGTGTATCTCCACCCAGTTTCATGAAATCTGCTATTACGCCATAGCGTTCCTTCGCTGTCTCATCCTTTGCATTAAAAGCAATAACCTTTGGCAGATACATGGCATTGGCTGCTCCGTGGATGATATGTGCACCATAATCTGCAAAAGCTGCGCCTGTCTTGTGTGCCATGGAATGAACTATTCCAAGTAGTGCGTTGGAGAACGCCATTCCTGCCAGACACTGCGCATTGTGCATCGCATCTCTCTTTGCCATATCACCATTGTATGAATCAATCAGGTCATGCTGTATCATCTCTATTGCATGGAGTGCGAGCGGATCTGTAAAGTCACTGTTGGCTGTTGATACATATGCCTCGATGGCATGTGTCATGGCATCCATTCCTGTGTGTGCAACAAGCTTCTGTGGCATTGTCTCTGCAAGCTCAGGGTCTACGATTGCAACATCAGGTGTAATCTCAAAGTCTGCGATTGGATACTTGATACCCTTCTCATAATCTGTGATGATTGAGAACGCAGTAACCTCAGTTGCTGTACCTGATGTGGATGAAATAGCACAGAAATGTGCCTTCTTTCTAAGCTTTGGAATACCAAATACCTTGCACATATCCTCGAATGTGATATCCGGATACTCGTACTTAATCCACATAGCCTTAGCTGCGTCTATAGGTGAGCCACCACCAATTGCTACAATCCAGTCCGGTTCAAACTCAGCCATGGCAGCCGCACCTTTCATGACTGTCTCAACTGACGGATCCGGCTCAATTCCCTCAAAAAGCTTTACCTCCATGCCTGCTTCCTTCAAATAAGCCTCGGCTTTGTCTAAAAAGCCAAATCTCTTCATTGAGCCTCCGCCCACACAGATAATAGCCTTCTTTCCCTCAAAGCTCTTTAATGCCTCAAGCGCACCCTTTCCGTGATATAAATCTCTTGGTAATGTAAATCTCTGCATTGTAAAACCCTCCATATGATATTTTATTATATAGTTTCTCCCTTGTAATATTTATAAATATTGCAGCCATCAAATACTAAATAGTTGCTAAATATTACACTTACCATTTTATAACATTTTACTAATTTTGTCACGTACCATTATCTATTTTTGTGAATACAGGATATTTTATACATATAATTTTATGCAATATATACAATTATCTTCAGTAGCAATGAACAGTTACCGACAATTTATTTCATACCATAAGCACAACATTGTAAAAACCGGCTGCATTTACGTTTTTATTTTTTACAAAAAAGAAAAGGCTTCATACGAAGCCTTTTCAAATGTACATGTTATTATGTCAAACCGACAATACGCTAATGCTCTACTTTGCGTAATCCACTATACGTGACTCACGTATTACATTAACCTTTATCTGACCCGGATACTCTAACTCAGACTCAATCTGCTTAGATATGTCTCTGGCCATGATAACCATGTCGGCGTCGCTGACCTGCTCAGGAACTACCATAATACGAATCTCTCTACCTGCCTGAATAGCAAAAGATTTCTCTACCCCTTTATAACCATTTGTAATGTCCTCTAACTGCTGAAGACGATTTGAATATGTCTCCAAAGTCTCTCTTCTTGCACCCGGACGTGCTGCACTGATTGTATCAGCTGCCTGCACGAGACATGCAATAAGTGACTCCGGTTCAACATCACCGTGATGTGATTCTACTGCATTAATCACAAGTGGTGACTCTTTGTATTTCTTACATAATTCGGCACCGAGCTGGATATGTGAACCCTCCATCTCGTGATCTACTGCCTTACCTATATCATGTAATAAGCCTGCACGCTTTGCCATTCTGACATCCTCACCAATTTCAGCAGCCAGTAAGCCAGTCAGCTGTGCAACCTCGATAGAATGCTTTAACGCATTCTGACCGTAGCTTGTTCTAAACTTCATCTTTCCAAGAAGACGCACAAGCTCCGGGTGAATACCATGTATGCCCACCTCAAGTGTGGCAGCCTCACCCTCTTCACGAATCATATTATCGACTTCTTTTTGAGCCTTCTCAACCATCTCCTCTATACGGGCCGGATGGATTCTTCCGTCAACAATAAGCTTCTCAAGAGCTATTCTTGCAACCTCTCTTCTAATTGGATCAAAGCTTGACAAGATAACTGCCTCAGGTGTGTCATCTATAATCAGATCTACACCTGTCATAGTCTCGAGAGTACGGATATTACGTCCCTCTCTTCCTATGATACGTCCCTTCATCTCATCATTCGGAAGCGATACTACTGAAATAGTAGTCTCAGACACATGGTCTGCTGCACATTTCTGAATAGCTGTAACCACGTAATCCTTAGCCTTACGGTTCGCCTCTTCCTTTGCTTTGTTTTCCATTTCCTTAATCATTTTTGCAGTATCAAGTTTTACATCTTCTTCAATGGTCTTTAAGAGATATTCTTTAGCTTGCTCGGAGGTTAATCCAGAGATTCTTTCAAGTTCCTGTAAACGCTGCTCGTTAAGCTTTGATATTTCAATCTTCTGCTTCTTGAGTTCCTCTTCCTTAACTGCAAATCCGGCTTCACGCTTCTCGATAGCTTCGAGCTTCTTGTCGACATTTTCTTCCTTCTGAACGATACGACGCTCATTACGGGAAATCTCGTTTCTACGCTCTTTGATTTCCTTATCCAGATCATTCTTAGCCTTAATAGACTCTTCCTTGATCTCAAGCATAGACTCGCGCTTCTTTTCCTCCGCAGTCTTTACAGCCTCATCAATGATTCCTCTTGCCTTCTCCTCAGCATTTCCTATCTTGGAGTTAGCAGATTTCTTCTCGTATGAAGCGGCTGCAAACCATACAATCAATGCAGTAATAATAATAGAAACTACAGCAGTAATGATATACGGTAGCATTACAGGAGCACCTCCTTTATTAAATTTTCATTGTATTTCACAAATTACAACAATTAAATTCTATACTTTTTGGTGCAAATTGTCAAGGTAATTGTGACCTCATTGCTGAAAGTGAAATGTCAAGCATTAATTGCAAATTTTTTCCAAAAATTTTTAGTGCGTATTTTACCACAAATATGCACTTTCACATGTACCATATTTGTTTTTGTCCCACGACTCCTAATCCGCCTGTAACAGCCGGATTTTTTTTATGATATTTAATTCTCCATGGTTAAATGATAAGTCTCATTTCTTCCTCATACAGCTCCTGTGATGACCTTCCGCCAAACATTGGCCTCGGATAATTATTAAGCCAGTCCTCTACCTTCTGTATGTCTTTTTTTGTCTTTCTGTCAAAGTTCGTTCCCTTTGGTATGTGCCTTCTTATCATCCTGTTCTGATTCTCGTTTGAGCCTCGCTCAGCACTACAGTAAGGATGGCAGTAATAAACCTCTGTACGTTTCTTTCCTTTTTTATCTTTTTTCTCAATTCCCTCACAGTCGGCAAATTCAGTTCCATTGTCTACTGTTATTGTTTTAAATATATCAGAAAAAAGCCTGCCCCACTTGCGTTCAAGGCTGTTGATACACTTCACCACTGATGCAGCTGTGTGATCCTTTACCTTAAATATCTTCTCATACCTCGTTTTACGCTCGGTCAATACAACAAGTGCATTCTTTGACTTTCCCTGCTGGCCCATAACAGAGTCCATCTCCCAATGTCCGAATTCCTCACGTGTATCGATATCAGCCGGTCTATGTTCAATGCTTGTTCCTGCAGCGGCTCTCTTTGCCTTTCTATGTATCTTATGGTAGCTTTTTCTTTTCCTCTTTATGGCCAGATTGTCTGCTGTCACTCTCATGAATATGCCTTCATATATATACTTGTACAAGGTCTGCTTTGTTATAGTCACGCTGAAATTAAGGTTTTTCCTTTTTATATCCAAAAGCGCAGCTTCCGGACTGTATCCATCATCTGCTATTTTCTTTTCAATATAATTGGCAAGTTCAATGTCTTTGCCTATCTTAAGGACAGGTCCTTTTGCCTTAAGGTTTTCCTGGTACTTTTCTTCTGCTATGTCTGCACTGTACCTTTCTGTCTCTGTCCAGTCAGAATTCCTGTGCATGTATCTTCCACGCTTCAGCTCCCTGTATATCGTGCTGACATTCACCCTCAGCGTATCAGCCATATCCTTCGCCTTTTCCCCACTGAGATACATCTTCTCAATTTTACGGCGGTCGGTTATTGTCAGCTGTCTGAATATTCTTCCCATGGTTTTGGCGCCTCCTTTGCATTTTTGTGTTAGAAGTATACCTTAAACCTCATGGTATTCCTATATGCATACTACACAATATTATCTGTTTGGTATATTTCATAATTTACAAAAATAAAATATCATCATAATTCCACGGCATCCGGTAAATGTTACACTCTAATGGATGTATGCAAATTACACAGTCATGTTCCCATCATGCACTGTGATCACGCACATATAAAAAGTAATTATTGTATATTTTGCACAAAACGGAAAATATTCTTTTTACCTCAACTGTCTAGCATATATTAAGCATTGCAGATATCATAAGCGAAATGCTGTCCTCAGTCTCCGAAGCTTTTCCCTGGAACTTCTTAAAACACTTGCTATTGTGTCAAACTGTGATAAAATAAGAATGTCTTTACAAGTGGAGCGGACTTGTAAAAGGTGCTGTTTACCAATTCCGAACAGCTACGGATTGAAAAAATAATATTTTAAATAATGCTTTTCGAGCATTAAAAAAGAGGGGTTTTAATCCCCTCTTTTATCGTTTTTACCGGCTCCATAACATTTATAAAATGCTTCTGTTAAAGCTCCTAATTGCTCCGGTGTTAGCTCTTCTTTTAGCTCATCCGGCACCCACTTATAAGAGTTGTTGAAGCTGTCGGTACAAGTACCGATTGTGCAAGCCTCTTTAACCTTTTGGAGCTTGTACATTTTCGCTAGTTCTTCCGTTGTGATTTCTCCGTCTCTTACGGCTTTCCGTCCTTCTCTCGTTAAAATTTCCATAGCTTTTTCTTTGCTGATTGTTCCGATTCCTTTGATCTTCATATGTTATTCTCCTTTCTTGGCTTTCTAATCATCAATAGCTCTTATCAAATATCCGTATATCTTAACCTCCTCCCACTTTTCTACGTCATTGCCGTTAAAGTAAGTTCCCTCTCCTTTCTTGGCTTTCACCTCGCACTCTTTTTCATCGTCGTAAAACCAAACGTAACAATTCGTTACCTTAATGCACTTCAGCGCATCAATACTTGGCATTGTGGCTGGTATGTAATATTTGCCGACTTCAAACTTTTTCATGTTATTCTCCTTTCTTGGCTTTGCATTTCTTTGTTCTGTAATTATAATAAACCTTTTATCGTTTATTGTCAATACTTTTTTAAATCTTTTTTGGTTTATTTATTCTCTACATATTTAATGATATTTCCCGGTTGCATATCCAGTAACTTACATAATTTTTCAATCGTCTTAATCCCTACCATTTCATTTTTGCGGATTTTTTGTACCGCTGACTGGCTAATTAGGTTTTCTTTTAATATACGTGTAGAGTTATAGCCGCTTTCCTTAAGCGTACCAAGCACATCTATTTTATATACAAGCATAGCTTTGTACCCTCCTGTATTTTTTCTTACATTATATAATTTGTGACTTATAAAGTCAATTCAAAAATAATCTAAAAAAAGTTTATTTGTCTATTTGTGTATTTTGTCAATTGTTTTGTGCCTTGCATTTTGATATATTTTAGTCAAATTGTATTTTTTGCACAAAAATAAGGTGCAGGACTGTTTCATCCTGCACCTTATAAATTCTAAAGCCTCGGCTTATTCTGTTTTACATTCTGTTTTACATTCTGTTTTACATCCTGTTTATTTTCCATATTTTTTGCCCTTTGGAATATCTCTGCGGTTGTCTGTCCCGTCAGATCCGTCCACCAGCCCTTGCACTCATTATAATGTTCAATTGCCTCTGTCACATTATCAGATTTATAAGATGCATACAGATATGGCGGCTGTGGAACTCCGTCCTTGAATACCTGCATAACTATCTGCTGACGGATAAGCAGAGGACCGGTTCTCATGTGCTCCATGCCGTTCAGTTCATTTTGGAAACGTGCAAATACCTTGTCATTTCCATTTTCAACCGTAAAACACTGCGCCCTTATATATTTACCGACTATAATGGGATTATCAATATTCAGCTTAGTATTTTTAATTGTAAAACGTACACCATCCCTGTTTTTCTCAGCAAAGAAATTAGGCATCAATGTAATAACGTCCGCACTGCTGTACATGGGTTCTTCATCTTCCTGTATTTCAGCAGCATCTTCCGCTCCATCAATGCCTTTGTTTTCATCCTTGCTTGTTTGGGGCTTACGTATCTGACCTACATATGTAATTGCCTTGTCAAGATAGTACATTTTAGTTTCATCCGGATCATTTTCAACGTAATTTTCACGAAGGCTCTTCAGGTACTCTAAATACTCTTCCCTGTCTTCAGTTCCCGAATATATCCCATCCAGGCGTTTTCTGTCTGCATCAACTCCTGCCATTTTTAAAGTCTGCATTACATCATCTTCAGTCGGACTTAACACCAGACTTTCAGGATACGCTTCAATAAGCTTTTCAACGGCCGCCTTTACAGTCTCATTATCCCTCATGTCCGGATAAGAATTCAGTGATGGAACATCTATTATTTTTCCCATTACAATATCTGCCTGCTCATCCTCAATACTGTCCGTTCCCTTAACATGGTAATTAATTCCGATTGCCGGGATTCCGTGAAGTCTTGCCGGGTCAATCTGATTAAATTTTTCTATTGCTTCCTCAACAGTGGGAATATTGTCAATGTAAGTTCCTATGCCGTGGAACTCGCTGCTTTCTGCAACAGTAAATGTAATAACTGCATCGACAGTCTTTTTTTCAGCCTCTTCGGCTTTTTTCTGTTCTTCCTGAATTGCCTGCGTATCCCTGGCTGTCTGTTGTTCCCCTGAAATTTCTGCATAACGGGCGGCAATGGTGGATTCACTTATAGGCACTCTGCCGGTGTCATTTTCTTTATACCAGGGTTTAGCAACAGCTGCATTCATTTCATTATACCATTTTGTCATACGGTCATTTTCAGGAATATTATTTCTGTTCTCATAATCATAGATTGCACTTACCTGTCGCCTGTATTCATCTGTCAGCTCTATCTCCTGATTAATCTTAGTCTCCTGCACTTCCTGCATATTCACCTCTTCCTGCGCCCTAATGATTTTATCATATTCCAATAACACCCTTTCCTCTATTTTCCGCTGTATCGCAGCTGTAACACCATACACGGTATCCCTGTACTGCCCCTGTGTCTGATACTGGGGCATCTGTACAAACCGTCCCTTTCTGCCTTCCTTTATTACTATGCCGTTAACCGTCATTCCATACATTTTGACCGATGCAATGCCTAGTTTCTGCACTACAGAGCCTGTTTTCTGGTTAAGCGGGGTAATTCTCACATCATCTATATTTACATCCGGTACACTTTCTGCAAAAAGCTTTTCTTTTGTGACCTCAAGTACCACTCTGTCTATCTCATTCCTGACCTCCCTGTCATGCGGATATACCACCCCTGAATACCTGTCTCCGTCTTTTCTCTGAGGGTAAGATACAAACATCATTTCTTTACCGGACTTATCGTCAAACCATTTTCTGACTGAGACCGGAAATTTAAAAATCCCTTCTATTTCTACCCAGCCGGTAGCAACTGTAGATGTATTCTTAATCGAATCAAAATCCACCCTCATATTAGCCTTTATGTTCATTATCTGTCATCTCCATTCCTTTTATTATCAATTACATAAGCCCTTCTTAAATTGTCCATGTCATCTGTAGGTGCAAGAAAAATATTTATCATCTGCTCTTCATTCAGGCCGTCATCCATCGCATTTGAAATTATTTCTTGTTCTATTTCCTTCAGTTTGTCCCAGTATCTGCCACACAGGTCTGCAAATGTATCTCCTGTCCATCCCGTCTTGTCTGTTTCTTCAGGCTTCTTAATAAATTCTTCCATATCAACATCATGAAGAAGTGCAAGGCCTTTTATCTGCTCCACTTCCTCGTCTGACTCTTTGACGGCCTGTCTGTATAGCTCTGCTATCTCATCAACAGACCTTTTTCTGGCTGAATCAAATGACAGGTATAAAAGGTCACGCTCATCAACCTCGCATGAATATATGGTTCTGTCAGTCTTTGCCATAACCTTTAGCCGTTCAATTTCTTCCCTGTCTGTAACGAAATCCAGACATTTGTCCCGTGAAAGGGTTATATACTTGAAATTCTTTGCATCATATATGGTACGCACCGGATGTTCGTAGTCACCAAGTGCCATAGCAGCACTGTACCTGTCTTTCAGCCAGTCAGCTGCCGTAAAACCGTATTCCGGCTTATCAAAAGGTATTGCCTTGGTATCATATATCGGCGGTCTCGACTCAAAAAACACTATACATTCAGTCGGTGGCATTCTCTTAACCTGTCCCGGAGTCATAAGTTTCATTTCTACTTTTGAATATGATAGATCCGATGACTGGTTCATTCCATAAGACAGACGATCATCCCTTTTATCTGCCGTTGCAGACTGAAGCATTTCTGATATAAATTCATGTGTGCTTTTTGCAAATGGTCCTGAGCCGAGATATACTGCCGTTGCAAGGTTATCCATTAAAATTTCCCATTTATCATTAGGGAAAATTGCCTTTGCCTGTGCTATTGATTGCAGCATTATTACAGCACTGATATTACGGCTTCGTATTACTCCAAGCAGTTTTTCAGTATCAGCCGGACGGGCACCGGCATAAAACTCATCCATCCAGACCTGTACTTCAAATGGCAGTGGTGCTTTTATCTCATCATCTGATACCCTGACAAGCACATCAAAAAGCTGTGTGTAAAACATGGAAATTATCCATGTGTATGTATTAACGTTATCCGGCATGACAAGAAACAGTACTACCGGAGTTTTTCTATCATAGTTTGCTCCCAGTCCAATCTCACGGATATCAATATCATTGCCGGAAAAGATACGTTTAACCTCTGCTGTCTCACAGATATTTAACATTGCAGAGATCATAAGTGACACAGAGCCTTCCGTTTCAGCCGCTTTGCCCTGAAATTTCCGGTACGCACGCACAGGTGGATAATCAGCTCCTTTTTCCCTCTCTTTTGCTCTCATGAGCAGTGACAGCCTGTTTGTCTCTTCTCCGGTCATTTCATCGATAACCACCTCATTTTCAAGAGCCAGTAAACTCATGACATCATTAAATGTAGCTGTTCTGCCATGGTCTTTCGCATCAAGCCATGCATAATAAAATACTGACTGCATCTTAAGGTCAACAGCATCATCCCAGAAAGGATCTGCAGCTGTATTGCCCTCAATTGGTCGAACTGCATCATGCCAGCTTTTTATAATTCTTAACATATCTGACTCTGTCTGAATCCATGTAAACGGATTAAACCGGTCTGACTTTTCAGGATTTTTGAAATTCAAAGACAATATTTTGTATCCGGCTTTTTCATAAGCTCTTCCCAGTTTTCGTTGTGTATCTCCTTTAACATCCAGAATGACATGGTTAGCTCCAAACTGAAGCATATTCTGGTGCATTATGGATGTTGTCTTAAACGAACCTGAAGCACCGACAACAAGCATGTTATTGTTTGAAAGTCTGCCTTTCATGCTCACCTTTACATTTTCCGATACTATCCTGTTGTTCTTATCATCATCTTTATCTGCCAGCTCCCTGCTCGCTGCTTCCGGGTCAAGCCAGTCTTCGTCACCATGCTCCATCTCGCTGTGGAAGTTCCTGTAATGAATCATGTAATAGTTTACAAAGAAAAACCAGCCTATAAAGCCAATACCTACCCATGCCGGAGTCTTTGAGTTTGCAATCTTAAAAAAATGTGTGACCGCCCACAGCATCTGTGCATTATAGTCTCCTTTAAGGCTTGCAGGCGCCACATAAAGACCCGATATTATATATCCAAGCAACAGAAAAAACAAAAGCAGGAAAGCAAATGCTGCCCATGGTGTTTTCTTCTTTACATATCTTGTTCCGTAATTTGCCATATTTCCTCCAATAAATCCAAGGTGCCGGATTCCGGTACCTTGGATTAAAATATTATACCTTCGGGTTTAATATCTTACTGTTAACACTCGGAGCTTTCGGTCTGAGATTCTTTGCATATGCCATGTTCCTTGTGACATTCTCATACTGCTTATGAATATTCTCATAGCTTGCAGTTTTTACATTTCCATTCTCTGCAACCATCGAAGGCTTGTTTTTGGGAATAAATCCCACATAGGTTCTGCCCTCATCTGCCACAAATACATTTTCAGCCGGAAGTATGAGATGCTTTTCATTTTCTCCATATGTGCCTGGGATACGTGATACAAAATACCCTTTTTCACGCATCTTTTTTGATACAGACGAAAAAGCCATGTTATCAACCAGCGTCTCCTTGTTAATTGTGACCATTTCATAGTTGCTGTCTTTCTTAAGTCTTGCGAACTCCTCACTGTCATCCTTCTGCATTACATTTACTTTAGGCCCGGGCACTTCATGCTCCTCAAATTCACTGTTTACTTTCTGATATTCCAAAGAAGCATTGTTTATATATTCATCTTCATTTAACGCTGCCGTGTCCATATATGATTCATTATCCATTTCATATATGTTTCCGGGCTGTTTTTCCTGTTTCAGCATGTCCTCCCGGTACATTTTTATCCATATTTCAAACTTGTTTCTGTCTGCGTTTGCAACTGCTATCTGGCTGTTGTCATTTCCTACCTTAAGGTCGGGAAGAATAGAATAATTCATTTTCAGTGCATTAAAGTCACGACAGGCATCCTCCAGTTCTTTTCCCTCAAACGGAAGATTAAAAATTGTATAATTTCCTTCCGTGAAATTTTTTAGATCAGTTATTTCCTTTTTTCCACCTGCCATCTGTACTCTTATATGCGATGCAAACCATGACTTGAATATCTGGTCATCCTTATTCATTACTGCAATCTGTATTGTTCCGCTTTCGCCATCTACCTTGGGCAGTACACAGCATTGCTTTAATCCTTTTCCCTTAAGCTGTTCAACCGGTGAATCTGCATCTATGCGCTCTTTTAGAATACTGATGTCATTCTGTATCCGCTTCTTTTCGCTTTTTTCCGATACGTTCTGCAGCTCAAGTTTAAGGGCTTCGAGCTGTTTTAAATCATTTACATGCTCTGTGGAAACCGGTATGCTGTATATCGTGTATTTTCCTTCTGACAGCTTTGCGAACGCGGCCAGGTCGTCCCTGGATTTTACAGAAAGATACCCTTTATATGCGAGCCTTGCCACAAACTGAAGCAGTTTAATCTGCAGCATGTTTGCTGCATATACCATCTGCGTAATACTGCCGGAACTGTTTCTGACACTCATCATCATATGTTCAAATTCTCTGTCCGTATCCATTTAGCTTTCCTCCACGTCCTTGTTTCTGTTCTTTTTCTTCATGCGCCTTATTTTTTCCATCATATCGATGGAAATACCCGGGTGTATGAATTCCTCCATCTCTGACGGTGTAACCCCCTCCTCAGCCAGGCTTAGCACATAGCTTATCTGCTCTGACTTATATCCTTCTTCTTTAAGCAGACTTATATATTCCGCTATGTCATTTTTCTGTCTGCGGTTAAGTCTCTTGCGTTTAAATGATGCTGTTTTTTCATCTTCACGCTTTACGTCAGCTGCGGCCGTTTGCTGTACTCCTGCATACGGCATGGTCACAGCTCCCTGCGGCGGCTTTATGTCGACAAACATGTCGCTGAGCTCACCTGTTTTCTTTTCAACTGTCATAATGCTCTCACCCAGCGTATTAATCTTTGCCTGTACTGCATCCGCAAGCTTTGACATATCCTTAAGTGTATTGTTGCCTTTTCCTATAATCACACCGCATGCTTTCTGATATCTTATTTTTCTCAGATAGCCTGCAACATCAGTTTTTCTGTTATCAATTACCTCCTGAACATCCTTGACGGATATCTTGTCACAGGCACACAGGTAAATTTCCCTTAAAACATTTAAATTTGTTCCATTCTGCAGTGCAATATTTGTATAATCTGCACTCATGAAGTTTTCACCCTTTAAGAGCTCCATCAGGCAGTTAATTGCCTTGTCATTTTCCATTTTTTATCACCTCTCATTCAGGTACCGGAATCCGGCACCTTTAAACGCAAATGAATTAGTTTCCATATGCCTTGCACCTGTTATATTTTTATTTGGTGTAATTTCAGCGGTTTTCTTATTTCATTTGTTTCTGTTCTGTCACTTCTTAGATTAATATCAGCGACTCTGTCCGCATATTTAAGCTGCGACTGAGGCATTGATCCTTTCTCGTAAAAAGAATAAATTTCATCACTTCCGGCCGCTGCAATTATGTGGTCATACAGTGGAATGCCAAGAAGCTCACCTGCCTTTGACATAACATCTGTCACATGTATATCCTCAAGCGAAGGCTGTGATGAGCCGCCCGGATGGTTGTGAAGGATTATAAAGCCATTGGCATTTGACAGTATTGCCGTCTTCATTATTTCCCTGGGTGATGCAATAGCTTTATCGACTGCACCCATTGAGCATATGCACATATTTACCGGATTAAGCTTTGCATTAAGACATATGACGCACATTACTTCACGGTCGTATTCCCTTAATATGTCTGATACAAATCCTACAACCTGTTCCGGTCTTTTAAGCTGTGTATCAGATATAAGTGTTTTTTCCTTCACCAGACGTATGCCAACCTGGTCTAATACATATACTGTATCACTCATTTTTCTCCTTTCCTGCCAGTCCTATCTGCATTATAAAATCTTCATTCTCATCCATTTCTTCAAGTTCCTTTAGTATTTTTCTCTTTAACATAAACATTTCAAGGCTTTCCTGATTTTCCATGTTTTCCTCCTGCGTACCGGAATCCGGTACCTTTATATTTTTATGGTGCCGGATTCCGGCACCCTCATCATATGTTTATATATTTCTCTTTAATATCATTTCTCTGCTGTTTGTTTTGTGGGGCATTCTGTGGTGTTTCTTTTCTGTCTGCATCAAGCTGGGTATTTAAAAAAGACAGTCTTTTCAGTTTTTCTGAAAGAATGTCTTCTTTGTCAAATTTCTTTGTAACCTCTTTTTCTGCCGTTTCAAGCTCTATCCGTGTTTCATCCAGTGCATCCTGCGCATCAGAAAGACGTTTTTCAAAGCCTGCCATGCAGTTGTTAAGCCTTGTTATCATTCCGGCAGGATCTGATGACATTTCAATAGTATGTTCACACCTGCCCTGCATATGTATATAATATAAATTGAAAAACGCGTCAAACCTTGAATACAGCTTAAACCCCTTATAATCCCCAATCATGGTTCTCTCAGGTGTCTTTGACTCCCTGGCAGCTGCTATAAGGGCTGCACCGCCTTCCTTTTTATCATCATATGTCACACCGTTAATCCTGATTTCAAAACCATCCGATAGTATTTCCCCGGAACCGCGTGTAACTATATCCTGCCTCAGTCCCTCAATTTTTTCTTCAAGCTTTGCTATCCTGACCGGGTACTCCTTATTGATTGCATCTTCAAGCCTGTATTTCTGGCTTTTGAAATTTGCTTTCAGAAGCTTCAGCTTTGCAACTTCTGTATCGAGTGTCATTTTTTCCTTAATGTATGGATTTCCAGTGGCAAGTGCCTTTACCTCTGCATATGACAGTGCAGCTTCATCCACATCGTCGCAGGAACGTACCGGAGACTTGCTTGTCATTATCTGCCCGATAAACTTCTGCTTGTTCTCGATAAGCTGCCACGAGTACGAGTCGAAGGTATTTTCAGTGACATACCTGAATATTTTCACCCGCTCATTCCTGTTGCCCTGGCGCAGTATTCTGCCCTCCTGCTGTTCTATGTCAGATGGTCTCCACGGCACGTCTATGTGGTGGAGTGCTATGAGCCTTGTCTGCACATTCGTTCCGGCTCCCATCTTTGCTGTTGAACCTAACAGAAAACGTACCTGGCCGCTTCTTACCTTTGAAAACAGCTCAGCTTTCTGTTTTTTTGTGTTGGCATCATGTATAAAGGCAATTTCCTTATCCGGAACCCCCTTGGCAATCAGCTTGTCCTTAATGGCATGGTACACATCAAAACCTCCGTCACTGCGCGGTGTTGAAGCGTCACAGAAAATAAGCTGCGTTGATTTGTCTTTTGTTGTCTCCTTCCATATGTCATATGCCCTGGCAGCACATGCATTCACTTTTGAATTCTCATTGTCAGGCAGCTCCGGATTTATGAGCCGCTGGTCAATGGCACATTTGCGTCCATCGCTCGTTACCTTGAGCATATTGTCGATGCTTGAATCAACCCCGCCGTTTCTGATGTTTTCAGCCCTGTCTCCTAGAGACTTTACTATCTCCTGCTGAAACTCACTCGGCTTTAAAACCACGTTCTCGTAATCACATTCAGGTACAGGAAGTTTAAGCATGTCTGCAGTCTGTATGTCTGCACTCTCTTTGAAAAGTGAGATAAGCTCCGGCAGATTGAAGAACTTTGCAAATCTCGTCTTTGCGCGGTATCCTGTGCCCTCCGGAGCAAGTTCTATTGCTGTCTGTGTCTCTCCGAATGTTGAAGCCCATGCATCAAAGTTTTCAAATCCAAGCTCCTTTAACCGGCCTGCCTGCAGATAACGCATATTGGTGTAAAGCTCAGTCATGGAGTTTGATATAGGTGTTCCGGTAGCAAATGTTATGCCGCGGCCGCCTGTTATCTCATCAATATATCTGCATTTCCCGTACATGTCCGATGCCTTCTGCGAATCATTCTGTGATATTCCTGCAACATTTCTCATTTTTGTAAACAGAAACAGGTTCTTAAATTCCTGGCTCTCATCAACAAACAGCCTGTCAACTCCAAGCTGTTCAAATGTAACTGCATTATCCTTTCTGCCTGCATCATTAAGTTTAGCAAGCCTTACCTCCAGATTTTTCTTTGTCTTTTCCATCTGTTTTATAGTAAAATGCTCGCCGTTTGATGCCTTAGCCTCACTTATCGACTCTGTAATCTCATCTATCTGTTCCTGCATGAGTCTCTTCTGTCTTTCATCTGACAATGGTATTTTAGCAAACTGGGTGTGTCCTATGATAACTGCATCATAATCACCTGTTGCAATCCGTGCACAGAAACGTTTTCTGCGTGCCGGTTCAAAATCCTTTTCAGTTGCAGCAAGAATATTTGCCCCCGGATACAGACGCAGAAAATCCCCTGCCCACTGTTCTGTCAGATGGTTGGGAACAACAAAAAGCGACTTGTGGCACAGGCCAAGCCTCTTCGATTCCATCGCAGAAGCAATCATCTCGAAGGTCTTTCCCGCTCCCACACAGTGTGCAAGCAGCGTATTGTCTCCATACATGACATGTGCTACTGCATTCAGCTGGTGAGGCTTCAGCTCCACATCAGGTGTCATTCCCGGAAACTTGAGATGTGATCCGTCATACGTTCTCGGTCTTGAGGAGTTGAATAGCTCATTGTATTTTTTTACAAGTACCTCTCTTCTTTCCGGATCCCTGAATATCCAGTCCTTGAACGCCTCCTTTAATGCATCCTGTTTCTGCGACGCAAGCATTGTCTGCTCCCTGTTTATTACACGCTTTTCGCTGCCGTCAGGCTGAGGTATCCTGTCATAGACTTTTACATCCTTAAGGTTCAGCGTATTTTCAAGTATCTGATAAGCGTTAATTCTGCCGGTTCCATATGTGCCTGTGACAAGGGGATTGAAGGAATCCGCATTCTTTCCTTTTATGTTCCATTCACAGTTTATTGGTGCAAACTTTACCGCCACCCACTCCCTTGAAAACAGTCTCTGCGGTGTATGCAGCACATCCTTCATGAACTGCTCTATATACTCTGCGTTAATCCATGTAGCCCCAAGCCTCACTTCTATCTCTGATGCTGTAAGAGGTTTTGGCATTGCCTTCTTAAGATATTCCACATTATCGGAATACGATGCATCCCCCTGTAATGCTTTTTCTGCAGAAATCAGTTTCTTTCTTATGTTTCCGGAAAGATATTCCTCTGAAGTCTGCCAGGTACCGGATTCCGGCACCTTAAAAATAATGCCCTTAAGGTCACTTATTATTTCCTCCCGGCTTTTCCCGGTAAGCCCTTCCATATATTCAAGGTCAACAGCTGCTTTTTCTCCCATCGAAACGGACAGTGCCTCAACAGATGTATCCACATGTGTAACAGGGACAGCCTTTCTGATGGTTCTTTTGGTAAACATGTCCGCTTTGCCCGCAACCTTTCCGTCATCATCAGTCTCTTCTAGTGATGATATAAGGCTGTAGCCTGCGTCTTCCCTGAATGCGGTCTGGTTTGTCCTGGAATTTAAGTACCCGAACTTTTTAACGAAGCTGTCGTAAACACTGTTGAGCCTTGCCTGTGATGCCCTGATTTCTTCATCGGACGCATCATCAAGCTGTAATTCAATAAGCTCTGACACGCTGTCCCGCACATCAATTAAGCCTTTCATGCGCTCAGCTGTTTTTTCCGGAATGTCCTGTGGACGCATTATTGAATTTTCCCTGTAATATATTTTTCCATTTACTGAACAGTAGGAGAAATTTTTAACTCCTGCCTCTGCAGGTATGCTTTCATCCTCAAGCTCTTCATCAGATATTTCAGTATCATCAATGGAAATTTCACCATGTATCATCTGTACAGCCTGCCTGAGCCTGTCTGCCAATGAAGTGCCGGATTCCGGTACGCAGGCACTCTCCATTCCATGAGGACCGCTTACCATTTCCATTTTGCCAAGCACCATGTGCGGATTGTTAACGAAATAGCTGTTCATCTCTATTCCGTTTTCATCTGTGCCGAGATGTATCCAGTCTTCATCCGTATCTATGTACATATCCCTCTTCTTCAGAAAAATAATGTCTGATGTAACAGATGTTCCGGCATTTTTAAACGCATTGTTGGGAAGTCTTATTGCTCCAAGCAGCTGCGTCCTCTGGGCCATATACCTTCTGACTGAAGGATTAGCCTTGTCCAAGGTGCCCTTGCTTGTAATAAAAGCTATCACTCCGCCCGGACGCACCTTGTCGATTGTCTTTGCAAAGAAATAATCGTGGATATAAAAATTGTGTTTGTCGTAGGCTTTATCCAGCACCTTGTACTGACCAAACGGCACGTTTCCTATTGCCACATCAAAAAAATCATTCTGAAAATCTGTCTTTTCATAGCCCTTCACTTCAATGTGTGCATCAGGATATATAAGCTGCGCCATCCTTCCTGTAACAGGGTCAAGCTCAACTCCGTATAGTTTTGATGCACTCATATCTGCAGGCAGCCCTGAGAAGAAATTACCTATTCCCATGGATGGTTCAAGTATATTTCCCTTTGTAAATCCAAGATTGTGGAGTACATCATACATTGCATTTATGACTGCTGTGTCAGTAAAATGTGCATTAAGTGTGCTCGCCCTTGCACTGTCATATTCAGTGGTTGTCAGCAGGCTCTTTAATATGCCGTATTCTTCTGACCATGAAGCATTTTCAGCATCAAATATTTCTGGTATTCCTCCCCATCCAAGATATGCGGACATGATTGTCCTCTCATCGGCTGTTGCAGGACGTTTTTCATTTTCTATCTGCTTGAGGATTTTGAGTGCTGAAATGTTACGCTGTGCTTTCTGCCTCTTGGTAAGTGTGGATGCATCAGCTTCTGCCAAAACTAAAAGAGCAGTGTAATCAGCTGCTCTTTCGGTAAAATCTTCATTATTCTGTTGTTCTGCATTATCCTTTTGTTCAGCCTCTGTTTCATCTAATGCCTCCGGCTGAGTATCATTTTCAGTCTTATCAGGCTCTATATTTATTAAGTCTGTAAAGCTGAGCTGCTCTGGTGCCTCGGATTTATGTTTATCCGTGGACTGCTCCTGCATTTCTGTTGTTTGAGAAATATTATCTGATTCCTCAGCTTCCGTAATAATATCATTATTCTGTCTGTCACGGCTTTTGTACTCACCGGTTAGTATAAGGGTTCCGATTTCCTGTTCAACGCTGCTCCATGACAGTGTTCCTTCTGCTTCTCCCTGCTCATCACGCCACTGGAAACGCATGCCCTGAGAACCATATGTGTCATATCCATGAAGCCCCATGCCGTCAACCGGCCAGCTCGCCCCGCCGAGTCCGTATTCCTTTTTGATAAGTGCTGTTCTTTTAGCAGCCTCCATCTCATTCTGGAAAATCTGTATGACTCTGTCAAAGCCTCCTTCAAAGCCGGTTCCACGGAGAATGACCTGTCTAATATAGTCATGAGGTATATAATCAGCTTTCCGCGGATTCAGATAATCGTATTTTTCTACCTTTATGCGCTGCTCATCCTCTGTCGGCAGCTCTGGCATAAAATACAGTCCGGTGCCGGATTCCGGTACATACTCATCCTCACTGGTACCGGATTCCGGTACAATTTCATTATCTATAAAGTGTAGACCACTGTATCCCTCACTATTTCCTCTGCCCTGTTCAGGATGCTGTTCATCATTCGTATCCATTTCAGCTGGTCCTGCATCTTCAGCTGCTCTGTCACTCCTTCCTGTTTTTTCATCTGCGGCACGATTCTGTCCATCTCGTCCTGTGCTCTCTTCTGTACCTTTAGGCAGTGTTCCTGAAGTTCCCCGAACATTAGCATCGTGTCGAACTTCGCCCTGTAATTCTTTTTGAGCCAGGTCCTGTGCATAAGTCCGAATTTCGTCAGCGGCTCCTGTGGTTCCTTGTTCGGTATAAGGTTCGGTATCTCGTAGTCCCCTGCTTTGATGTATTCGAGTTCCATATGTTTTATCCTCCCTCTCTGCACTTTTACGCTTTAAAGCATTATAGTCCACACTGGGGTCCCTGTCAATACCATGCACCCTGTCATAGGTTAAAACTGCAATTCCAACTTCACGCAGTGCCTGCTGTGCGGCATCCGTCATGCGTGAGGAAAGCTCACAGAAATCACTTTCAGGCATATCTTTTATAAATGACATATCATAATCAGGAAAACCGTCTGTCGATAAGCCCATTCTTCCCTTTATCATCCGGTTAAGGCCGTACCTGAAAAAAATCCTGACGTTTCTGCGGTACTCATCCATCTTATATTTTTCTTCATCAAGTTCACTTAAAGGGCTGTTGTCAGACGAATACTTTTCTTGTGCAATATCAGCTGCATACTCATCAGCCAGATATTCCACAAGATAGTCCATTGTATGTTCTATAGATGGCTCCTTTGTGTCATATTTATCAGTCTGCGGCTGTAGTCCATATACTTTTAACAGACGATTCTGTATCGTTTCCGTGTGATATGGTTTTCGTATCCACAGCCTCGGCAGATGTCCTCCCATTTGAGGTACAACACTGGTTACATCCCATACATACTTAAGTTTTCTGCTGTTGCTTTCATCAATAAGGGCAATGCCGCGGTTGCCTTTCTTAATCCAGCAGCCCATTTTAGAGTTCCATATATTCATTGTAGCACATGCAACAGCATCAGGCCGCTGTGCATATATGAGAATCTGATCCATGAAACGGTATCTGTACACACGTGATGCATGTTCAAGAAAATCGTTCCAGGCATTTAAGTCTTGTCTGATGCGCGACTGTGTTTCATGAGCCAGCGCCTTAACTTCATATAGCTTCATTGGCTGTCACCTCGGATAAATGCTAGATTTCAGGTTTTATATTTTTTTCATAAGAAATATTTTTTGATTCCTGTGGAATAATATCAAGCTTATTACGCGTTACCATTTCTATTGAGTTCTCTTTCCTGTCGTACATATACACCTGGTTTGAGAGCCTTTCAGACGGACTGACAACATCCATATTTGTCTGCTGTATGAAAGCAGAAAGGTCATCGCAGTCTGGCACCAGCCTTGCATCCATGGCAAGCACTTCATGCGTGCTTGACGGAATGATAATCAGATTTCCTTCCACCTGGTCGGACAGTTCCTTAAATACCTCTGTGTTAAGCAATACTGTTGCACCATTATTTGAAGTATTCTGGACGATCCACGGATATCCGTCAGACAGTCTGCTTGCGTCCCCTCCTAATAAGTCTGAAATCTGCTCATCGCTCATTCCCCTGTCTTTAAGCTGGCCATACACATAATCAAACAGGTTTGTTACATTCACTTCAAAAAGTCTGGCCATATTTTTTTCTGCCGTATCAAAAAGTTCCGTCTCTGACATTCCAAGCGCAGCTGCAATTTCATTATTTACCATAATAGTTTTTGACAGGCCGTCATGATCCGACAGACATATGTTGTATGAAACAGTCAGGTCGTTCAGCTGTCTTGTCGGGCACCCTGCCAGTCTTTGTGCATTAGCTTTCGCATTTGAAATTTCATAAACGATATTTTGCCTGAATCCTTCATCCAGTACATCCTGATATTCATTCTCCGGTGCTACATCATATGCCAGCAGTACAGTGTCTGCAGCATTCTTTGTAACAAGCTCAATATCCTCTGACAGTTTGTAGTCCTCATACAGCTGTGTCAGATTAATTACGGGACACACATTTGTATCTTCTTTTCTTACTACAAGTCCGTCATAATCCATGCCGTTTACTTTTTTCACGCGCTGCAAATAAAGTTCTGAATTCTGAAACTCCGGTGGCAGATAGTCAAGTACCGCATTTTCCACAACATCCTTAAAAATTTCATATTTCATCATTATTTTTCATCCTCCTTTATCTCAGTCTCTGCAGTCTTTTTCAGATATGCAATCAGCCTGTCAGTCTCATGTTCATCAATCCTGTGCTGCATCTCCATTAGATAAATTTTTTCGTTCATGTTCCATTCTCCTTTAAATTTTTATATGTTTTTGTTAAACGTGCCGAATTCCGGTACGTGGGTAACCTTTTTCGTTTTTCTGCCGGCAAATTCCTGTTCCGTCTTTTTAATTCTTCTTAACATTCGCAGTTCTTTTCCAAGTTCCTTTATCTCCTGTGAAAGTCTTTCCATATCTTTTTTTGAAATATCATCATCCGGCAGATATTCCTTAAGCTGTTCATATTCATCCTGAAGGGCTTCGAAATCTTCATCACTGATATCCGGATTCTTCAATTCGTTTTCTATCTGCTCTTTTCTGTCAAGCTGGCTTTTCTGTCCACTGTCCAATGCCTCTGAAGCATCCTTTTTATTCCACTTTTCCCTTTTAAGTGAATTTATCATTTCTTCAAGCCTGCTTTCCCGGTCCTGTATGTTTTTCATGTTTTTTAAACTGTTCATTTTAATGTATGAGCACTCATCGAGAAGCCTGTCTATAGCCATAATGTCTCTTCTGACCCCTTTCGTTAATGCATACGGATTAGGCAGCCTGTAAAAGCTTACCGCCTGGTAAAGCCTTCGGTATGTTCCTGTGTTTTTGTATATTTCGTCAATCGATGCAAGCTTCTCTTTTTTCTCAAGCTTTTCAGCAATTTCTTCATACATCCTGCTTCCGCTTTTCTGCTTTATGCGTTTTGCTATATCCTCCGGAGAATATCCGGATGGCATGTTATAGCTTCTTCTTCTGTGTTTTTTTCCGGCATCGTCCGTGTATGTGTATGTAAAATAAGTCGCGTTCTTCTTTGACTTTCCGGCTCTTACTGAATATCCTGCCATCTTCATATGCTCCATGAACTCCGGCAGTGTATCAGAATGTTTTAATGCCAGGTCAATGTCTGCTCTTATCACATGTGTCCAGTTCATTCTGCCGTTTTTCTTTTCATTCCATTCCGCATATGAGAGTCCTGTCTTTTTATTCTCTTCAAATTTCAGCGGCTTAAGTCCATGCTCCATGCATATTTCATCCGTAACCGGCTGTATATATCTTTCCCAGTCACCATTTTCATATCTGTATTTGTAGCCGTCAGTTCTTCTTACAGAATTAAATATAAGGTGCGAATGAATATGCTTTTTGTCAGTGTGTGTTGCAAAAACATAATCATAGTTTTCGCCAAGATACTTCTTCGCAAACTCTTGTGTAATTTTATAAGCTTCATCCGCATCTGTTTCCCCGGGCTCAAATGAAATTACAAAATGATATCCCTGCCTGCCATGCAGCTTTCCATACAGTTCTTTTGTGTCCAGAAATGTCTTTATGATATCTTCACTGTCATATCCCGCATTGCCGCCGACATATAAACCATCACACGTTTTTGCTTCGTTATTTTTTTCGTCAAGAATATATTTCACAGCATTGGCCAGATGTCTGTGTGGCACCGCCGGTGCCTCCTTCATGTGCATAAGCTTTGTAACCGCCAGTCTGTTCACCTCCCATCCATGTACGAAAAGAACGTACCGGATTCCGGTACGTTCAATAAAAAAATCTAAGATGCTTTATTTTTCAAACTGTTCATTCCTCTATTTTTTCCGTGAGCTTTTCCAACTTGACGTTTAATTCTTTCATGAGCCCAACAACATATTCTGCATCACGAATATCGCCGATATTACTGTTAAGCCTGTGTGCTATCTGATTGATGTTCACTCCGATTTTTCTGACCTGATAGTTAAGGTCTTTTAATTCCATGTCTACACGAACGTCTTTTTTTCCTGTCTGTGACAGCACAAGGTTCCTTATATAGGCAGACATATCCCATCTGCCTCCATATGTGAACCGTGTTTCAGTTTTTTTCATTTCATCAATAAGAGTGTATTCCTCCTGTGTCACCCTGAAGGTTATCTTTCGGTCTTTCATTTTCTTCACTATCCTCTAATCCTGTCAGAAGCTGTATCTTCTCCCTGAAGCTATCAATATTATCTGCATCAACTTCACCAAGCAGGTCTCTCACTATGTCTCCGATCAGTGAATCATTTTCGCGCTTCAGACGTTCCTCTTCTTTTTTCAGTTCGTCTCTTAATCCCTTGATTTTTTCTTTGTATTTCTGTTCTGATTTCTTTTGTGCCTCTGTCGTTTTTGCAATCTCAAGCTGAAGCTTTTTTATTTTTTCGTTAGTCATTTTTCCTCCAATAAAAATGAACAGGCGGTGTTGAATCTGCCTGTCCATTTCTTTTACAATTATATTCTACAACATGCAATTATTAATATCTACCACCACTTACTACCACCATTTTAAGTTGGCAGGTCAGGCAGGTCATCATTCATGTACTCTGCCTGTTTCTGGTATTCCCTGTGACGCCTGTACAGAGTGGCTTTTGATACACCAAGTGACGCGGCTGCCTGTGTTACGGTCATGCCTGAGTCTATCATCCTGTAGACCTTTTCCATATCTATCCAGGTGCGGCTTTTCTTTTTTCCAAGATTCTTTCTTACTGTCATGTTATCCATCTGCACTTTCCTTCTTTCGCCTTAAGTGCTTTCGTTCCTCTTCCATCCTTCTGTATAGGGTGCGCGGTGATACCTTCAGTCTTGACGCTATCTGTCTGTTGGGCAGTCCCTGTCTATACAGTATAAGATACTGATCCATGTCAATTTCTTTTCTTGGTCTGTGCGGATATTCCTTTTGTTTTTTTTCGCTCACAAAAACCACCTCCGGCTCACGATTTTTTTCCAGTCTGTTCATATTTTTTACTTGATTTGCCCCTTGATTTTTTCTAGTCAGGCTGTTGGGGTAAGCCTCTGTTTCTGTTATGTGTCAGCATTGTATCACCTTGTTTCAGCATCATTTCACTGACATATCACAGGTGTCTCTTTTATGTTTCAAATGTATTGAAAATGTATTTCAAATGCGTATAATTACGTTTCTTTTTTATCTCACATGTTCCATACATGTCTCATATTCGTTTCAAAACATGCTGTTTATGTGCATTTTAAGTCTTTTTTCGAGCCAAAACGCACTTTATTACATTCTCAACGTAGACTAATTATTTGCAAGATACGCATTCTGTCCGACAGAATGCATTTCTTGTCAAGGGCGCCGCCCCTGATACCCCGGTAAAATATTTTTTTATATCATGACATCACGCTTTTCATCCAACCATTTAAAAAATCCTGACATGAAATATCATCATCAGCTGAATAAAAATCGCTCCTGTACCTGTACACAGATTCAATCAGGCTGCTCTGCACTGAAAGTATTTCTTTTTGTTCTTCAGTCAGTGTTCCAATGAATTCATAGAGTTCATTTTTTATCTGCTTCCTTATTTCAATTTCATCAGAGTGTGCAAAAATATTTTCCTTGCTTGTTGCCATCATTGAAAGAAAATATCTCTGAAATTCGTTTGCAATTTTTTCTTCTAACATCATATCTTTTCTCCTGTGGTTTACTGTCCGGCTGTTGCATCCTGCGTCTGCCCGGCCTGTGGCTGCGATATGTCCTGTGTCTGCTCTGCCGACTGTCCGGCCGCTGCATCAGTGGTTTCCGGAAAGACCGCATTGGGATCATCTTCCGGTGAAACATCACGTACATCAGGCGCATTGTCCTGTTCATTCTCCGTGTTACTGCCTGAGCCGTCAGCTTTGATTTTTTTCACTTTAAGATACCCATTTTCATCAAAATAATATTCTGTATCCGCCTCAGTTTCTTTTATTTTTTCTGTTGCATTTTCTGTCCCTGCCGTGGTTTCCCTGACTTTATTTTTTTCTGCATTATGAGTATGTTTTATAAGCATGACACCAATTACACATGCAGCTGTCACTAGCATAACAACAAGCAGGATAAAAAGTGCCCTGCGGATTTTTTCGTATGGATTTTTTCTCATTATCTTCACTTCTTTCTCAGTGTAACCGGTGTGAAGTATTCTTCAAGCTCGTCTGCATCAAATGCAAGCTCTCCGGTTTTTTTCTCATAACCAAGTTCACTTATAAACCTTGTAATTGACATTCCATACCATTCCTTGAATCCCAAAAATACAACCGGGAATGCAAGCGGTATTCCAAAATAACAGCCAACATTCAGTGCCATGTTGAACTTGAAATATGCAAATGCTGTTACACCTGCAATGATTAAAAATGCAGCCGCAACACACAGCACTTCTTTTAATGTGTAGCCGAACATGAATTCATTTTTATATTCAGTGTCGGGGTCCTTGTTGATTGGTATTGTCATAAAATTATTCCTCCCTAAAAAATCCAGCGTGCCGGATTCCGGTACGCTTTCAGTTATTTTCTGTATCATCCTGCGGATACTGCGGAGTTCCATAGCCGGCTATCTTTGAATATGTAATCGAATATGTATGCTCTTTTACATGGCTTCCTTTATGGTAAGGTGTGGTGCTGCTTCTTCCGCTGTTGCCTTCTATTGTTGTAAGCTTTTTTGTTTCAGGATTATATCCTGTCACAATTCCTGTATGGCTCATTCCGTTTCCGAAAATAATAATGTCACCTGCCTTTGGCACGTATCCGCTTGCTGCATCATGATACAGGTTATTGTTAATATACCACTGCTTTGAAGCTGCAACACTTGCGGTCTTTGGCATGATTCCCTTTTCAATGAAGCCACACTTGTCTGCACAATATGACACGAACATGGCACACCAGTTCGCATCCATCCCATACCAGTTTTTGTACCTGTATCCTCCGACTGTCTTGTCCGCATCATTAAGTTCATTCTGTGCTGCCTCTACTATCTGTGTGCAGACAGTTCCATTGTTATCCCCCTGCCCGCCTGATGCATCGACAGCTGCCTGCATTGTTACCGTCAGGCTTGTAAGTATGACTGTAAGACAGATTACGGCTGCCATGAGAAGCATAATTAAATTGTTATTTTCTCCGGCCTGCGAAACACTGTAATCACTGACAGCCGCTGCAGTCTCATGTTTTGCCTGCTGTGTCTGTTCAGCCTGTGTCTGTACTGTCTGCTGTTGCATTTTCTGCGAAACCTTTACTGCAGCCTGTGCAGCATTTTTTGCTGTATCAACAGCAGCTGTCACCGCAGCTGTCACACCAAATGTTGCTGTACCGCTCAACGCTCCTGCCGTTGTTCTTACAGAAGTACCGGCAGATTTTACTGCAGTACCGGCAGCTGTCTGCACATTCTTATTTACCATGGTCTTTGCAGTGGCAGATGCAGATTTTGAAGCTGTTTCCGTTGAGTTAACAGTCAATATATTTTCTTTTTCTGTTTTATGTCCACGGAGATTCCTGTTTCTTTTAATGATATTAGATGTCCACTGTTTCTTAGACAGTTCCTTCTGGTACATTTTGTCATATCTTTTCTTCTGACGTCTGCTCAGGGTGCCATATAATGCTCTGCTCTCTTCTGCCAAAACGTTCTGAAGCTCAGGCATTTTTTCTTCTGAAGCATTATTATTTCTGTCTTCTTCATCATACCTGCCGTTAAACTGTACATCAAAATTTTTTACAGCATTCCCTGTTTTTTTCGCGGCCGATGCAGTAAATCCGCTCACATGTCTTATGACTGTTCCACCTGTTTTTATTGTACGCTCCGTGGTTCTTATTTTTGATTCCTGTGCCGTTATTACACGCATGTCATTCCCCCGGTTTAAATCACAGATACAAAGTTTCCTTTGAAATGTCAGCCTCTTCCTGTTTCTTTTTCTTTTCTGCCTGCTTATGGAAATTTGTATCAAAGGATGCAAACAGCGGATTGCTCTCACTCATTACCGCATCCATCAGATATACATTTCCGCGCCATACCAGTACCCCGCAGCCTTCTGTGTTTTCTTCAAGTGCCTTAAACTCTGTTGGTGAAAATTCCTGAATCTTGGCAAGATTTGCTGCATCAAGCCCGCCCTGGTCAAAGAACACCTTGAAGGGACAGTTTGAGAACATGTCTCTCAGTCGAGAATTTTCAAGCACGTGTGTAATATTCTGGGCGGCAAGCGTAACTATGGCTCCAACCTTACGGTATGTCTCAATTGCATACAAAAGCTGTGCTGCCGTAGTTTCTTTCTCACACAGCACCTGTGCCTCATCCACAATCAGGTGGAGTGCCCGCTTTGTTTCCTGGTTTGTATCAATTCTCATTGAGAGAAAATGCATTATTGTCAGCATGCACGGCTCCCATATCTCCTCGTCAATATTTTTAAGACCGAAACCTATAAGCCTGCTGTTCATGTCAAGGTTTGTTTCATGCGCAAACATGTCGTATACACCTGTGGTGTAATCCTCAAGTGAGTCGACTATCTGCATAATTATTCTCTTGTCTTCCGTAAACTCAACAGTATCAATCTGTGCTTTAATTTTTTCCCTGAGCAGCGGCAGCGTCGGGTATTTTTTCTTCTTTGCATGTTTTGAGGTCTCGTTAAAATATTCCTTATACATAGTCCTTACTGCATGTCCGACATAGTTCATGTGGATTCTGGTTACAACAATATTTGTCATGACTGATGCACAGAATGAATTAGAAAAGCTTGTCATCCTTGCAATAAATTTATTTCTGACATTGCTGTCACCATTCTCCACATAGTCAGGAATCTCATACGGATTCAAATAAATTTTGCTCTGAGGTGTGAAATCAAAATACATGCCGCCACTCAATGAGCGTATGAATTCCATCTGTTCATTATTCGGGTCAATTATAGTCATATCATCATCTGTAAACAGCAGAGGCTGTGCTATCTCTGTTTCCTTAATGAAAAATGATTTGCCGCTTCCTGTATGTCCTACCATAAAGCCATGAGGTGCAGGAAGAAGTTTTCTGTTACCGTATATGAGATGCTTAGTCGTTTTATTGAGTCCGTATACGATTCCGTTGCTGTCATGCACATCTCCTGCATAGAACGGCTGGAAAGCTATAGCTGACGAGGTATATAAAAACCTCATATGATTTACCTGACGTCCACCTATCGGAAGGACAGTGTTTAATGCCTTAAGCTGCCTGTGATAATATGGTTCAAGCTCATAAGAGCTTCCCTTTGCCTTCTGTTTCAAAATATCCACCCTCTGTGTCAGCTCCTCAAGTGAATCTGCATACACCAGAACAAGAAGCCCGAGAAATACTCCCTCCTCATCATTCTCGTCAAGCTGGTCCATGTCATCCTCCAGGCTTGTCTTCTTTTTCGTCAGGCTGTAGCTTGTGGTTGCTCCGAACTGTTTATTGTTGTAATTCCTTGTACGCTCCTGGGATATTACCCTTTCGTTATTTGCATGCGCATTTTCGAGTCTGTCATGAATTACATTCTTTGGAACACGCTGCATGTCTATCGTAATGTATGTCGGAAAAAGTACATCACTTAAGCTGTGTATTACCTTGTCCTCTGAAAGAGACTGCCCAAATGCGGTTCCCACAAGCACTGATACGTATTGTTTATTATTTATAACCATGTAGTCGGTATCTGACTGTATCGATGCCGGAAGTATCTGGTTTTTCCATCCGCTGTCATGTGGTGATATTCTTGCTGGAGGAAGGCACTCTTCCCCTGCCCGTAACATCCTCGACAGCAGCACCATTCTCTCTTCTGCAGACATTTTGTATATCCTGCTCCTTAAGTTACGGAAAATGTTTGACAGTGTAGTGTCAATCGTTGCAAAGTATGCTTCAGCTTCTTCCAGAGTATGCGCACGGCATGTCACAGTAAGAATCATTGTCTTTCTGATGTCTCTCGTTCCTTCATCTATCTTCTGGTTAATCCACTTTCCTATTCCTTTTTCTATCACAGGATATTCCTGTCCGTTAATTGGATTGAATATTTCATTCACAAATGAATCCAGGTCTCTCTGTTCGTTTGCAAGTGTAATTTTAAAAGGTCCATCCAGAGATTTCAGCAGTGTCATTATCTCCAGCAGTGTGCTGTCCTTTTTAGTGGTATCCTTATTTACATAATTGATATCCTCGAACACATAGCTCTGATCATACATTGCTTCACCTGTCATTGGCTCAATCTTGAAGTTGCCGTTTTCATATGCCCTGTCAATGCAAAGCCATTCCTTGACGCTCCGCGGCACCTTCACTACTGGCACGCTTAAAGCTCTTCCCTTTTCAAATTCGCTATTTGCATCTAATTTTGCCATTATGTTTCCTTCCTTTAAATCCCAAAAGTCTGTTTCATGAATGAGTCTGCACCTTTTACTCCTGCAGCTGTCAGCATCATTATGAACATATTCTGTATGCATCTGGTAGGCAGCACTATATCCGTAAGAAGATTCTCTGCAAAGAAATCCGTCAGATCAAACTTAGACACCAGTATAATAAAAATTGCTATTATAACAATTGATAATGACTTCGTTAACAGTGTCTTAATCCATGCTCCTGCAGCATTCTGTATTCCCGGTCCTCCGGGAATACAGGAAATCGCAAGCGGACCTACGGCTGCAAGCATGTATAACTGTACGCTTCTCGAAAATATGGTTATAAATACCGTAGCTGAGCATACAATAGCCACCACCAGAAAAATAATTCCTACTATCATGTGCACCATTGCCTGAACAGAGTCAAGTACCCCCTGCTCAATTCCCTTAAACTCTCCTGTCGATAGCATTACGGAGCCTGTCGTACCGGTAATTTCAAATACCCATTTGCTGAACAGCATAACAGAATTGATTCCAAGATTTCCAAGGATGACCTTAATAAGTATATTGACTCCGGTTTCAAGTGTCATGCTCTCCCGCAGGTTTCCAACCTGCCTGCATATTCCTATGTAAAAGAAAAGATTCAGCATTGTAGCTGCTATTGCCTGAAAAAAAGGATAGAGAAAGTTGTTAACATATGCCCATGCCGAAGGCGAAAAACTCTCAGGTGTACTCAGACCTTTCCCCAGACAGAAACTTAATATAAGATTCCATATATTTACCCCAAGAGTATATAAAGGTGAAAGGCCGCTTGTAATCCAGTCCATTAAACCACTCCCTTACATTATTGCTGCCAGTATCTGCGGTGCCATTGCCATTACAAAACCGCCTCCAATACGTTTGAATGCGTTTGCCTGCATTGTACCCTCAGACCCCTGAAAGGCGATGCCCCACTCTGAAATTCCCCAGAGTGTAATTATTGAACCGATTGATGAAACAATTCCACTTACAAGATTCTGCAGCGATGTAAATTTTGCTGTTACAACATTTGCTGCATCCGCTGCGTATACCGGTGACACTTCACCTGCCATGATTACTGTAGTAATAAGCAGTGCAAGCATAACCTGGAAGAAACGTACCGCATCCACGTTCTGTATTCTGTACTTTACCATTTTTATATGCCTCCCTATTTTTTCTTTTTTGCAAGTGCCACAATGCCTACTCCGATAAAGCTCATCAGAAGCCATGAACCGAAGAATATCATTCCCATAAACTGTGCCATATCCGGCTTAAATTTAATAAGCAACGCTGTTAGCGATAATGCAAGCATAAATGCTGCTACAAATGTAACAATGAACCCAACTGGTATTTTTTTCTTCCTGTGCATAATAATTTTCTCCTTTTTAAAAACGCAGAGCCTCACAGCCCTGCGTTAATCATTGTTTGTAGGTAATTGGGTAACCCCCTAGTGTTTCTTCTTTGATACTGCTTTCTTCCTGAAGAATGAACAGACAACTGCCGTTACTCCTGCTATTCCTGCAAGCACATACATAACCACTGACATGTAATCACCGGTCTTTGGCTTTGGCGGAGCAATCATTGTAATGGTCTGGGCTGCATCGTTGATGTCATTGTGTGATGCAATGCCATAAGCGCCATCTGCAGTCACAACATCAAGCTGCTCAAATACTACAAGCTGCTTTCCTGTCATGCCTTTTCCGTTGAATCTGAATGTCACGTCAACTACGCCCTCGGTACCTGCCGCTGTAAACTCAGTTACTGCAGTAACTTCCTTTCCGTCAATCACAAGTGCTTTTCCTGTAGCCTTGTCCATGAGCTTTCCTGTTACTCTGTAGGTCTGTCCCTGTACCAGATTCTGGTACGCAACTGAATCTACAATAGTAACGCTGCTGTCAGCTGTTGAGTTGTGATCCTTTCGCTCACCATCGATGGCTGTTGTTCCAATCTTCGGAACATAAAGTGTCTGTGCCTCGTCTGTAATGTCTGCATGTGTCGCTATGAGATTATTCTCATAATATACATTCTCGAACATCACAATCGTTCTTCCTGCAAGAAGGCTTGCATCAAATGTAAATACCACATCCACTTTGCCTGTTGCTTCCTTAGCAACGAACTCTGCCTCTGCTGTGACATTATTTCCGTTTGCAATAACCGGTGCTCCGTTTGACTTGTCTACTGCAGTTCCGACTACCTTATACTTCTTTCCTGGTACCAGATTCCGGTACGATACAGTATCGACTATCTTTGCACTCTTCTCAGCATAAAACATGCTTGTGCCTGACTTTGCATCCTTTGCTGTGGTCTTAATCTGCGGCACGCAGATGGTCTGGTTCTCATCACTGTAATCTTCATGTACCGCAATGAGCACCTCTTTAACTTCACTGTTGTCGGCTGGATTGTTATTTTCATTATCTACCTCGACCTTGTTTGATGTGTTATCTGTTTTATTCTGTGTGTTTTCTGACTCAGATGCCTTCTGTGTATCATCAGGTGTCTTGTCCTTACTTGATGTATCATCAGGATTTGCATCAGCATTATCCGCATTTTTAACTAAATAAAGCTTCTCAAACAGCACCATTGTCTTTCCGGCAAATTCCTTTGCACTGAATGTAAACTCAACATCCACAGTGCCGTCTGCTGTCTCAGGTGTGAATACAGCCTCGGCCGTGATATCCTTGCCGCCATTCTGCAATGGCTTTTTAGTGTCCTTATCCATTACTGTTCCTGCTACCCTGTATGTAAGACCAGGGATAAGGTTTTTATATATTACTGTATCTTTTACTTTTACATCATCCCCTGCATTTGACAGATGAATGCCTGTCACCTCATCAAGAGCCTCTGTTGCAATGGCTGGCACGTAAATGGTCTGTGCCTCGTCATTTATGTCAGCATGTACTCCGATAAGCTTGTCCTCATAACGAATTTCCTCAAACATTACAATTGTTTTTCCGGCTAAATTACTTCCGTCAAAGATGAAATCAACATCCACTTTTCCGTCTGCTGTCTCAGGTGTTATCTCAGCTTCTGAAGTTACTGCTTTTCCGTCTGCATCCTTAATCACCTTTCCGGTTTTCTTATCCATCGCTGTTCCTGTGACCTTATATGTCTTTCCAGGAATGAGATTTGTGTACTCGACAGTATCCGTAATTTTGATATCCTTCTCAGCATATGTGAGCTTTGTCTCTGTCTTTGTGTCTGTTGCTGTAGTCTTTACTGATGGAACATAGATAATCTGTGCTTCATCGGAAATATCAGCATGCACGCCAACGAGCTTATTGTTGTAGTAGATGTTTTCATACATTACTACAGTCTTTCCTGCAAGTGTGCTTCCGTCAAATACAAACGCAACATCGACTGTACCATTTGCTTTTTCTGCCTTAAACGATGCCTTTGCGGTTACATCTTTTCCTGCATCGTCCTTTAATGGCTCGCCTGTTGTCTTGTCTATTGCAGTTCCTGTGACTGTGTATTTCTCACCCGGTACCAGATTCCGGTACGCTACTGTATCAGTGATGTGTATATCCTTCTCTGCAAGTGTGAGCTTTGTTGCTGTCTTATCATCAATGGCTGTTGTCTTTACAGATGGGATATAAATTGTCTGTCCCTTGTCATTGATATCCTCATGGGCTGCAATCTCTGCCTTTCCATAGAACATCTTTTCAAATACAACCACTGTTGTATCATCAAGACCCTTAGTATTGAAATGGAAATCTACTGTTGTTTCTCCGTCAGCTGTATCCGGTGTGAAATCAGCTGATGATGTAACGGCCTTTCCGTTTACTGTCACAGCCTTGCCGGTACGCTGATCCATGAGTGTTCCGGAAACGGTGTATGTCTTTCCAGGTACCAGATTCCGGTACGCTACTGTATCAGTAAGAGTCACATCACTGCCTGCAAGTGACATGTGCGAGTCAGTGTCCTTATCCTTAACACTTGTAAAAATGAGTGGAATGTGGACTGTCTGTGCCTCATCATCAATGTCTGCATGTGTTGCGATAAGCTTATCAAGGAAATATACGTTCTCGAATACTACTACGGAACGTCCTGCCATACCTATGCCATTAAACGTAAATGGTACGTCTACAGTGCCGTCTGCCTTATCTGCCGTAAATGTAACCGATGATATAAGTTCATTTCCATCAGCATCCTGTAACGGCTTGCCTGTTTCCTTGTCAACTGCTGTACCACGTACAGTATACTCTTTGCCCGGTACCAGATTCCGGTACGCTACTGTATCTGTGACAGATACTTCCTTCTTTGCCTCGCTCACGTTGATTTTAGAGCTGTCATCTGTTGCAGTGGTCTGTGCTGTCGGAATGTGGATTGTCTGGCCCTCATCATTTATATCCTTATGCTCTGCAACCTCCACATCCTCCAGGCTAAGTGTCTCGTATACTACAAGGCTCTTTCCTGCAAGTCCTGTTGTATCAACGTCAAACTCAAGCTTCTTTGTTCCTGATGCTCTTCCTGCCGTAAATGACATCTCTGATGTTACAGGCTCTCCGTTAATAAGAAGCTCTTTTCCGGTATCCTTATCCATAAGTACTCCGAAAAGTGTATATGTCTCTCCCTTTAAGAGATTTGTGTATGTTACGGTATCAGTAATCTTTGCCTGTGAGTCTGCAAGTGTAAGGTGGTCTGCAGTCTCTTTGTCTGTTGCTGTGGTATGGATTTCAGGAAAATATACTGTCTGATCCTTGTTCTCCATGTCTTCCTCTGTTGCTGCGACATAGTCACCATATGAAAGTGACTCAAATACAACTACAGTCTTTCCACCGAGTGATGATGAATCGAATTTAAAGTGCATATCAAGCACTTTCTTTTCTCCATCGGATGTAAATGTCTCTGACGCAGTTACAGGATTGCCGTTTACTGTAATGGCTTCACCTGTTTCCTTGTCCATGAGGGTACCTGTGATTGTATACTCTCTGCCTGCCATTGTATCTGTGATTGTTACTTTGTCAATGATGTCTGTATCTGCCGATGGCTTGATAATCTGGTACTGTGTCTTTGCATCAGATGCCTGTGTTGTGATAACAGGTGTTGGCTCTGAATGGTTCTCGATTGTACCTATATCAACTGTAACCTTGTCTCTTCTGATAGAGAACTCGCCCTTATAGAGGATTTTTCCCCTGTTGTTGTCACAAGAAAGCTCCTCAAGTGTGTAATCACCATAAGGCATTGCTCCAACCGAGTCATCGACCTTTGCACTGCCATCTGCGGAAGAGAACCACAGTCCGTCATATGCTCCGCCACCGTTTGTGTTCTTTGAGTGTGCGTTCCAGCTGCTTTCTGAGCTGTAGTAACCATTCTCATCAGTCTTAATTATGTGGCTCTCGCCTGTAGCTTTGTTTGTTACCCTGAATGGAATGTCACCCATTCTGTTCTGATTTTCGGTATCAATCTTTGTGAGCTTGAAGTCACCACGCTTGATTTTATCGCTTACCTTAAAGGTGTTGCCGCCTTTTAAAGAAGCAAGATTGCCGCTCTGTGTAATCTGGGCTACATATTTGCCTGTAATTTTTGTTCCGGTTCCGCCAACCTGAAGATATGCACCTTCAAGGCTGTAGCCTTCAGGAGCTTTTGTCTCTTCGATTGAGATTGTGCCGAGTGGTAATATTGCTGTTCCTGCGGCATTTGTGTAAAAATCATCACCTGAAACTTTACAAGTATTATTTAATCCAGCTACATATACTCCACCAATTTTAACTGTCTTTATAACCCAAGTACGTGTGGCATTTGCCGGAAGATTTCCTTCATTGTAATAGCCTGCATAGAACTTAACAGTAAACTCTGCATTCTCAAGACTCGCTCCGCCCTGTACCTTGTCACCAGTCTCACTGTCTACCTTGTTGATGCTTATTCTTACAGGATCGTTTGTAGGTGTATCTGATACGCTTAGCGCTGTATTCTGTCCGTCTGTTACAGTAAATGACTGTACCGAACTATCAAGTGCATATCCTGCTGGAGCTGTAAGCTCCTTGTAGTAGTATGTTCCGGCATTCAGTGAAACAGCAGCTGCATTGCCGCCTGCATCCGTTGTCAATGTAGTAACCTGAGCTGAACAGCCTGCATCAGAATAAATTCCGTATACAGCTCCTGCGAGTGAATAACATGAGTTTCCTGATGTGATTCCTGTGTTAGCTGACGTCTTGCTTAATGAAACTGTACCTGTCGGTGTGTACTCATAACCAAGAATGTTCTGTGTCGCACTTCCTGTGGAAAGTATATATACCTTAAATGATGCAGGTGCTGTCGCCCAGCAGAGGATTGGTAATGTAGCCTGCCCATTTACCAGATCACCATTAGCATTATATCCAAGTACGTTCTGGTATACCCAGTTCTTGAACGAGCTGTTACATCCATGCATAGAACCTACTTCATCGTATGACACCAAAAAAGACAACATTATGTGACTTAATGCAATGTACTTGTCGTCATCCATTGCGCTGCCGTCATACCATGTGGCCGGGAAATATTTGGCATCAAAGCCCGGTGCACCCCAGCAGTAGTACGCAAGATTGCGACTCTGTAGTGCCTGCGTTTCGTCTCCGGCATTGCTTACATAATTCTCTACATCATAGTGCTTTTCATATGTTCCGGACTGCGGAGTCTTTTTAGACGGCTGTACGCAATAAGCATAATTGCCACCTGCATACATCTTGTGTGTTTCGTATCCGGCATACTTGGCAGAATCATCTGATACCGTCAGTTCGACCGTATCACCGGCCGCCTTGACCGGCACTGTTCCCATACCGGTTGTGATGATTGTTGGCACAGATAAGATAACTGCCATGGCCAGTGCCAACACTCTTTTAAATTTTTTCATGCGATTTGTCTCCTTAATTTATTTGCACTAAAAAAGGACTGACCGCTATGGTCAATCCCTGCTGTTATGGAGGTCCCCTCTGCATGATGTCTGTTCGTGATATAAGTTTTTTCATCATGTTCTCCTGTCATGTTATTCATTTGGCTTACAATTTGTAACAAAAAAGGAACTGCACGAGACCTCTGTACAATTCCTTTATTATCAATTATATATTACACTACCCTGAAAAAGATATCTACTACCACTTACTACCACCCTATTTTGTGGCACCGCATCCGCTGCACTTCTCGCCATACACATACTCTGTATATGCCGGCTTGTCCACTACCCATACTTGGGTTGTTTCTGCATCGTGATGAATTGTTCCTACTTGCACTGGTATACAGCTGTAACTTCCATCACAAATATTTTCATGATTTAATACATTCCAATCATCAGTTCCCATATCATATCCGCATTTGTTACATACGTTATGTTCCTCATACTTTGGCTCATCATATGCAGCCTTTACCACCTTTGTCTCATAATGTCCCTGCTCCTCGTGCTGAATGGTATTGGCCACATACTTTACCCATGTATGGGTATGAGCAGCTGGCTTATTCGCTGTGCCTGATGAGCTGTCTGTACCTTTACTGCCTGCAGCTGATGCCGGCTTAGTCTGATTTGATGAGGCCGCATTTGATGCTGCACTGCCGTTATTGGATGCCGTGCTGCCATTACTGCTTACAGCTGAAGCTGATGAAGCAGATTTTTTATTATCTTTTGCTTTTTTTTGGGATTTTTCCTTATCAGCTGATGTTCCGGCAGATGAGCTTCCATTATCTGAATCTGCCCTGCTGTCTGTCGTGGCAGCTCCTGCAGCAATGCTGTCATCAGCTTTCACACCGGCTGCTGTATCAGATACCTCTGAACTCTCCTGCCCTTTTACTACTTCATTTACTGCTGTGCTCTCTGTAGATGTTTCCGTAACACTTTCTGCCACACTCTCAGTTGCTTTCTTTTCTGTTTTGTCAGTCTTTGATGTATTTTTTGAACTTGTGCAGGCTGCTGATGAAACAGCCATTGTCAGTGCCAGTAACGTGATTAATAATTTCTTTTTCATTGTAATTCCTCCTGATTATCAAAATCAAAATAAGGTTCCTCAAGCTCCGTATCATAATACTGATATGCTTCATTGAAAGTATCTTGAAAATCATTATCATGATTTCTGTAAATATCACCGCCGGTTAAAATAGCTACAAATATATTCTGTCTGATAACCCTTTTCGCTACAGGTGCTATTAATATAAATACTGTTGAAATAATGATCACAACAACCATCATAACCGCACAGAATACCTTCTGAATAGTACGCAAAATCTTATTCTTCATTCCTTTTTGCCTCCAGTCTTTTTAAGACTACCATATATGCAAGCATTCTTTTAGTGTATACAGGACACTCACGGTCACCGGATATCCAGTGCCTTAAGGTTCCCATTGGAATACCAAATGTCTCCGAAAATTCTTTCTGTGTCATTCCCAGGGATTTTATCAGTTCCTTGAAGGATACTTTTTCTTCCTGTGCAGACATAACACTCATTTCCCGGTCTGAATATATCATCCAGTCAGTCTTTTCATTTCCCATATAAATCCTCCCTTCACTTATAAAGTAATCCAATGGGATGTTTTTGTCAAGTAAAAACGTCCCATTGGATTGTTTTTGTAGGAGTTGCACAACAAAATGCTGCTCTTTAACCGTGATCACAAAGTTGTATTTGTGCAATATTTATCTTTTTTCACAATTATATAATACCACTTAACAGATATGCTATCTACCTCCACTTACTACCGGTCTTTTGTCGGCCGGAATATCTCTGAACTCCCCATAAATGAGACATTTTATGATGATTTTGTAACTTTTAATGCACATCTGCCAAGCAAATAACTCTTACAATTTTATTTAATGAAATTCTGCAAAATCCATATTTATCTATGTAATTCTATAGAAACATTTCATTAAAGCCAAAAAAAATAGAGAAATAAAAATCATACTCTCTGTGAACAGGAAGGAAGGAGGATATTCCCAATGATTAAAACAATACTAATTAAACTGCTTATCAGATTAACAGCAAACTTTTTGCTTCGCTGTCTGGTCAAAAAATACATATCTCGTATTTTCTGGCCGCATATGAACATTCTGTTAACATACCGGAATAAACATGTACATATCATTATTTACATTTTTTCTTAGCACGCCAGATATTGAAAGACTGTAATGCAGGTACTGGCCGCATTGTCTATTAAGGCTTGTCTTTTCCCTTTTAATTCTTCTTTTTCATTAATGGGACTTGTAAGAGTTTCAGCTGGTTATACGATAACATGCATCATTTAATCCGGAGCGCAGCTCCCGCAAGTCCCATATATGGGAAAAGATAAGAATTAATTCCAGTAAAAGAGAAGGTAAGATATAAGAATGTATATAAAAGCGTTTAAATATATACCCTTTATGCCTTAAACACTGCATTTGAGCTTATCTGATGCCGGCGTTCTTTTGGACTGGTATATGCCATATATATCTGCATTTATGGACTGTTTTTCCGGCATATGACATATATGTCACTTTTTTTAGACTGCTATAAAAATATATCCGTATTTTTGGACTGATATGTGCAGGGCTGCAGTGCCATGCATGTCATCCGGTCTTTCGGAAATGTTTTTTATTCATTTTTGAAGTATTTTTTGGATTTTATGTGTTTTGAAATGCAAATGTGCATGTTTTTGTGAACGTTTACGAGGCCTGCGTCGTCCGACCCAGGCTGTTTTCCATTTATATTGTTGTATTGAGAAGCAGGCTCTCCAGCTCTCCATAATCATTGTCACGCTGGCTGAAGCTGTTGAAGCTGTTCTTCTTTGATTTGCTGTTTGATTTCACAGACTGTGTTTCCGGCACATCCTTTAAACCTTCCAGAATGGCTTTTAAATGATGATGTACTGTCGGGGCAGACAGAGACCTGTCTCTCCATTTATGTCCGCTTATACTGTTATGTATTGCTGCTGAAAGATATGTTTTAACATCTGCATGTTTTTTTGCAAAGGCTGAAGCATACTGATACATAAGAAAAACTGTATCATCAAAGCCTGTTGTGTCATACTTGATGTTATCTCTGTTTAATTCCATTCTGACTGACTGCTCATTATACATGTCCTGGTCATATCTGTGGCCTTCCTGACCTTTAGCCGGCTTTTTGAAGCATATCCTTGATGTTATGCGGTAAAAGCCATCCTTGATTCCTACGCTGAAGAATCCGCATACCTTTGACAGTGAATGTATATAGCCTCTGACTGTTCTGTCAGTTACCCCAAGTGTTTTATCCCAGGCATCATAAAAAGACCTGACGCCATGCTTATAGCCTTTTCCTGTCTCAAAGCTGCGCTTCCTGAATTCAAGGGCCAGATATTTCTCTTTTGCTTTCAATGCCTTGAACTCGCCTGAACGGAACACCGGGCTTGCCAGGTCAACATATCCCTCATTCCGGTATGTAACCTCGCTGCTTCCCTTCCATGGATATGCATTATCGTTTACCGTAATGTCATAATCACTTGTAGTGCCTGCGTCATTCTGGTTGCGTCTGAATGTCACAATTCCCTTATCAGCAAGGCCATACAGCGCATTATAGAAAGACTGCTTACATCTGTCATACTCATCGCAGTAGTCTTTGTAGTATGCCCCATACATGGTTCCACTGGTCTCATCAGAATGCTGCACTGCCCAAACCAGCAGATCCATTTCACTGTTGCTCACGTTATGAAGTTTTTCAAGTATTCTGTACTTAAGCTTCATCTGTTCCTCTTTGTTACTTCATTTTCTAACTGTTTTTTATGATTCCATTCAGACCTTTTAAGTCTTTCATTATCTGTTACGATTCTTATGTTATTTACAGCATCAGGATATTTTTTGAGCTGTGTGCATACCTGCACCCATTCAGTCCATATCCAGTTAGGTATCACTCTTACATTCACTTCTTTTTCTCCTCTGAAAGCTGATGTATCCATTTAAGCTGCTCTGCATCATCCTTCTCATGGTCCGTGGAATTTGCCATGCCGCATAACATCATTGTAGTGACAACAAATATCCCTAAAACAATAAAACTCACAATTATATATTGCATTACTCGTCTCCTCCCTTACATGCCGCACAGCTCATCACAGTTTTTACTGTAATTCCAGTCTTCCGACTCATCATCAAACCAGTGGAACGAGCATCCTAATCTGCCATCTACATCCACTGCTCCGTAAAACATGCATCCGCTGCATAGTCCTTCTGCTTCATAATCCTGTAATGTTAATTTCTCAGTATTATATCCGTCCATATCGCCGCTCCTTATTTTGATATTATTTTAGTTTATGCATTTAACCCCATCTCACAAAATGGGATTTAAACAGTCTGTCCGAAAGAACTAATTTTATTCTGCTGTCTGTCAGTGTTGTCCTTTCTCTTCCGCTATCAACTGCATACCATAATGTTCCCTTATGCACAAGCATGCTCCCACACCCACTGTACGCAGGCGGCTTTATCTCAAAAGTCTTTGTGCATTCATACATTTTCATGCTCCCACCTTCCTTCTAACGCAATTTTAATTTCTTGCCTACTTGAATATTGACACTCTTGAGCAATCCCTTTAATGGTCTGTATTTACACAAATGTGAGTATATATAGTGTGAAAGTCGTTCTATATCATTTTGGGCGGCAAGCTGCTCTATGATATCAGATACATCATCATAACAGCTTGCATAGCCGTACGACTTCATGTCGTCTGCCATGCCACATTTTCTCACAAATGCATCAAACCTTTTCTGCAGTTCTTTTTTCAGTTTTTTTTCATTAATCATGTCACTTTTCCCTTTCCTGCTGATTATTTTTTTCTTGCAAAATTTTCAAAGTAAATGCAACGCCTCTGTTGCGTTTACTTCCTAGAAAGAAGAAATAATTGTCAAATTTGAATTTCCTATGATGGTGTATATAGCATGAGCTGTCAGAGTAATCGCAACACCTTTTAGAGAATGTTGCAGTTACTTTGATGATTACTTATAAGAGAATGTCTTAAAAAAAATCCAAATCAGTTAAAATTTAGCTCTTTCATTCTTTCATGAATTAAAGTAATACCTATGGAATCATAGTTACCATGAATCGTAACTGTTTCGGTAAGGATGTCAAACAATATATCATGTTCCCATTCAACCATGTCATTTTCTACTTCTACAGAATACGGATATACATATTGGTTTTCTATGTGAATCGGAGCATATCTATATGAATCTTCATCTTTATAAATTAAATAAAGACCATATTTTTCAAAAAGTATTTTTTCTGTTTTTGTTGGATTTTCATTAATATATTTCATCGGCTATTCCCCCCTAAATCCTTATTTTTTACAAATCCCAAATAACTTTTGTTTTTCCATTTTCATCAATAAAAATTTTTTTACCACTGGGGGTATGTACACATATACCCTTATATGAAGAACTTATTTTGCCAATCTTTAATCCTCTTTTGCCGGTCTTATTTTTACTCATTGTCGCTACCTCCGTGTACCGGATTCCTATCTTCTACATCTCACACTTCCACCAGCATCTATATCACCTGATACGTTACCACAAGTTACAGAACCACCTGCGTATATGTGATCATTCATTAGCAATTTGTCGATGAACGCATTACCGGAAAACAATACATTCCAATAATTTTGACATACTTATGCCTATATAATACAGCATTAATTAAACTGATCTCATTGTCCGTTATTGAGTCTGAATTACAGGAAATCTTATTACATAAAGATGCTATATTATCATCAGTACAATTAGCCTCAATTACACGATATTCATTTTCTCTATATTGCATCGCCTTTTTTAAACTATTCGTATTGTGTAATCTAATATCTTCTGACAACGACTTGATCCAATAAATAAGTTTTTTCTGTTCAGCCACATTCATATTTGCAATATCAAATGAAGACTTGATTGGATAATATTTTTTATACATTTTTGAATTGAACATATTTCTTATATCTCCTTATCTGATTTTTTTATAAAGTTGTAATTTCAAAACTACTCATTTTTTTCTTTATGCGCCATGAATATTTTAATCATTCCGAGCCCTACTACTGCTATAATTACAAATATCATTAATTCATATGATTTAGTTAAAAGCATTGTCAACAGCGGCAGAAAAAGCGCCATAAACAATGAAAGAAATAAGTCTTCAAAATCTATGCGTTTTGTTATTACTCCAACAACAAAACTAATAAGAAATATTGAAGTTGCTATTATTCCTGATAGTGCAAATACAGACATATTTATTGCATTATACCCTATATGATATGTAAAATCTGAAGCACAGATAAAAGCTGTCCCTATAAGCAGATACTTATTTTCCAGTTTCTTTGGTACCTGTGACATGAACACATAAGCAATCTCAATTATCATTGCCAAATAAAATATCACTGCTCTCATTCAAAATCTCCTCTCCTCATCATCCGGTACAACGTGGCTTTTGATGGATACTGTTCATCTGTCTTTATCCCTGATTTCTTAAGCTCATCCAATGCAGTCTGTGGACTGACACATTCATCAACGAGTTTCTGCCTTAGGAATTTATACATTGCAGTATTTTTATCAAAGACTCTTTCCTTGCGGCCCCTGTTATTCATTGATATTTCATACTGCTTCTGCGCATATTGGGCATCATAAACACCATCCTCATTTGTTCCACGTCGTATTTCCCGGTATATCGTTGAATACTCAAACTTCATCCTTTCTGCAATTTCCATAATTGTAATGCTTTTATTATTTTTAAGGATTTCCTGTATCTGACAGCGGTTTTCATAGGTTACTGTCTTATATTTCCTGCTTACGTACATGTTTTTCCTCCTTTTCATTCCCAGTACCGGAATCCGGTACCTCAAGAAAATCCATCATGTCAATCTGTCCTTCAATGCTGTCTGATGGCACTCTTCCTGCAGGAGCCCGGTTCTGTGGTTTATGAATTTTTCCGGAACTTCCTGTTATCAGTTCCCCAACAGACAGGGGGCTCTTTGTGTATTCTATAATCAGATGCAGCGCCTTTTTCCTGTAACGCTCAAATGTGGTCGGTGACATGTCAAACTGTATTCTTACGTTCTCATACAAATCATTTTTAACATACAACTGACTCAGCAGCGTATAATAAGGGTCATCCAGCGCCAGATAACAGGCCCATACACGATTAACCATGTCCTCCTGATTCGACAGCTCTGTCAGCATCGTTAAAAGCTCTTTACGTCTTATTTCCCTGTCTCTTTCTAGTTTAACTATCAGATCAGACAGGTCTTTCTTTTTTCCACCTTTAGGGCCGGGCAACAGGCTGTTATGAGCAGCTGAGATGCTTTTTTCGGCTATAAGCTCATCCATAAACACCCCCATGTCACTCCGGCTTACCTCGCGGAAAAGAAGAACCATCTTTTTATTAATGTCATTAAGCATTTTTTCGCGGTTCGACAGTATTTTTTTAATTCTGTCTTCTGTAATTATTACACTCATTTATTCACCCTTTTTCCATATGCGCGGCAGATATAAAAATCTGCCGCAAAGGTTTTATGATGGCTGCCATTTCTGGCAGCAAAGATACTTTCTGCATTTGATGCAACGCACAGCCGTGCCGGTTATGGCACGGCCTGCGGAAAGTATCATTATTCTTCCATATCTTCAGTATTCCCAACATCCGGACCTTCTCCGTACTCTCTTGCACATCTTTTTGAATCAGGATAGAGATACATACATGCTCCTCCCGATACCGAACATTCAAATCCGTGATATTCATCTGTTTCTATTGCACACAAACATCCCATATTATTTTTCCTCCTTAGCCAATTTTTCTAATCCCTGTACTATATACTCCTGCCTTCTTAAAACTTTAAGCGGAACATCTGCACCGGCCTCTGCACGCTGTCTAATCATTTCAAGCCGTTCTCTTTGTTCTGTAAGGTAAAAAGCCAGGTCATACATAACTTCAAGACTCTTTTTGAATTCCTCTTCATCCTCATCGAATACATTTTCCTCATCCTCTTCTGACATGATTTCCTCGTCTATGTCCATATCAATGTTGTTAAATGCATACTGGCCGGTCATGCCCTGTTCTTCCTCCTGCATCCTTTCATATCTGTCTGAGCCTGTAACACCATCCACAAGGTCAAGGAACTCTGTCCATGACAGTCTGTCCGAGTTACACACTATGATGCCTTTTGGCGAGCAGTCATATGATATTCCTGCCTGACATCCGCCACTGTATGATTTTGCAAAATGAGACATAAGGTATTCTCTCAGCTCTCTGGATGAATTAAACCGCCGGTCTGCGTCCTTTAAAAACAGATCATAAAAACTTCTGACCTGTCTTGGTTCCGGCTCTCTTTTAGGTTTGGAAGCCTCTTTGTGCGCTTCTATCTCTCTCATGGTTGTCTTTCCGTCCATTATCAATTCTTCCTGTTTTTCTTCAGGAAGTGAGGCCAGTGCCAGCGCAGCGCTTTTATTTATATGGCCCTTTTCCAGAGCCTCTCTTCCTTTATCACCAAGATTCTTTGAAATATTAACGTAATCTCCAACTGTCGTTTTTCCCATATTCAGAATGCGGGCTATTTTTTCAACCGTCTTACCTCCATGCACATGCTTAAACTCGTCAGGATATTTATCAAGCAGATATTTGATGCGTTCTATTTCATGAAGCTTTTCTGCATCTGTCTTTGGAATGAAACCATTAGTCGCATAAAGTTGGAACTCTGCCTGCACATCATCAACATGCTCTACCTTGCATGGAAGGAACTCAAACTCCTTAAGTCCTTCATGCTCTACCAGATACCTGCAGGCAAGTCTTCTGTGATGACCTGCAATGATTTCATATGTGTCAGTTCCGCTTTTTCGAACCAGTAAATCCTGAAGGACCCTGCCGGCCGATTTTATCAGTTCTGCAAAAGCAGCTATATCATCCTCTGTCGCGCTTTTCCTGTACTGGTCTGTATTGTCAATGAGCTTGGTGTAATGTATCCATCTGGTCTCACTGCGTGGTCTGCTGTCAGTTTTCTTTACTTCACTGTTGAATACAGCTCCGAATTTAGCCATGGAGCTCACCTTCTTTCACACCTAAAATCTCATTTGCAAGCTCCAGATAATCATCTGCTACAGGATTTCTTTTTCTATGTTTTGCTACCGGCTTATAGAGCAACAGGGCATTATCAACTGCTGACGAAGCACTTACACATGTTGTAAGAAATGGATAATCATGTCTGCCAACAAGGTCCTCATAAATCTCTCTCTGTGCCCTTCTGTTTGAATTCACCATAGTTGCAAACACCTTCCATGCCGGTGAACATACAGGCTCCATTAACTCACCATCCATAACCGGATATATATATCTAAGTCCATTTATCTTTTCATCTACAACCGATAAATTATCACGACAGAATTTATTCAGGCATACAGGAGTAAGCACCAAATCAGCTGCACAAATACATGTAATGGTCAGCTGCTCAAAGGCAGGTCTTGTATCAATAAGGCATATATCATATCTGTCTGCCACGGTATCCAGTGCCTTTTTTATTACATCAATATGTGATGCATCATCTTCCTCCAGTTCTGTGCTGCCCGGTATGATATCAATATTGCCATACCTGGTTCTATAAATGCTTCTCTTTACGTGTGCCGGATTCCGGTACACATCTTTGATTGTCCGGTCTGTCTTTCTTGGTAAAAAGAATGGCGTTGCATTTGCCTGTGGATCCGCATCCACAACAAGAATCTTCTTTCCAAGCTGCATAAAAGAATATGCAAGATTTACTGTTGTAGTTGTCTTTCCTACTCCACCTTTTAAATTGCTGATAGTTATTTTGTACATCATAAAACCTCTTTTCTGCTGTTTTCACAGCTATAAAACCTTTTAATAAACAATTTTGTTGAGTTCATCCGGTAATTGCTAAGGCATATTATCCAAATCAAGTTCCAACAAATGTTTAAGTCGTTCACTTATGTCTGCTTTCACTGCTATATTTTTTCCATTCACATAATGTGTAGAGAAATTTCCTTCTCCATCGTACCCACACAGAATTTCATCTATACGTTCTCTACAATTCCATACACGTATCCACGTTCCACAAGCCTGTGACGTTATTTCTATCTTTTCGTTTTTAAGCCACTCACAGCCTTCAAATTTTGAATAAACAAGCTCTTTCATTTTTGGCAGTTCAATGTAACTTACATTCTGCGCACGTCTGAAAATTTCTTTTTTGCCAATATACTCGTAAATATGCCTTGCCATAAGTGGCTCCTTTCTCTGAAAATCGTAACTGATTTACAGTTTTACTTATTTTTTCTGATTAACTTACTGTCATCAAACCATTTAATATTGCTTCCGGCAAACTCCGTCTTTGGAATATACACACTAGCTGTTGAGGTGAATAATTTGTCGTTTTTTTTAAAGTATGCAGTTGATGTTGTGTTCATTTTGCGTCCTCACTTTCTTCTAAATGTTAGTAAATCAACTTTTGACACATAACACCGTGTTTTATTGCATACCCACTGTGTTTTTTGTTACAATGTGTGTGCGGTGAATGTGTGTGTTTTAAAACATAGTGCCTATAGCGAATGTCACTTTGTATTACACCCCATTCTTTACAATTAAAAAACGCGGTAGAGTTAATTTCTTAACCCTACCGCGAGCGGTGTAGAATGCATAAGGATTAACTCTTTATGCATTTAATATAATACTTTACGCCTCATTGCTGAAAGAATCTGGCTGCTCTTAAAGCCCCTGCGCATAAGAAACTGGTATATCCTGCGAAACTCCTTTTCATCACAGTTATCAGGATCATAGTGTTTCTTTTCAAGCAGCTTTGCTATATGTTTCTCTTCATCAGCAGTGTATTCGCTGTCTATGGCACAATTTATATCATCTCTGCCTATGCCCTTTGCCATAAGCTTCTGCTCAAGCTGCCTGCGGCTTAAGCTGTCCTGATGATACCTGACATATGTGGAAGCAAATCTGTAATCATCAAGATAATGAAAGCTCTTGACATAATCTATCGCTGCATCCACACAGCAATCCGGATATCCGCCCTGTGTGAGCTTTTCCCTGAGCTTTCTTTCACTCCTGTCCATCTGTTCTAGCAGATGCAGCGCTCTCTTTTTGGCTCTCTTTCCTACCACCTCAGTTATCAGCTTTTCGTAATCCGCTTCACTGATAAAGGCTCCCTCCATAATAGAGTACCGCACGGCCTCTGTACGATACAACACACATGTCGTGCCATTATCAAAGGTCGTGCGGTATTTGCCTTTACCAATATTCTCATATCCGGTAATCTCTATCATATATAACCCTGCTCACTTATTGCTCATCTGCCTCTGACTTTTCAGAGTCTTCCTGTACTGCAGCATCTTCATCCTCAGGCTGTGTAAAGTAAAAATCCCTTACCTTTGCCTCCAGCATATCAAAAAATGCCGGATTCTCATGGATATAAGTCTTTGCATTCTCACGACCCTGTCCTATCTTGTCTCCCTCGTATGCGTACCATGCACCGGATTTGTTGACAATGCCTGCATTTACTGCAAGATCAAGCACATCTCCTTCTCTTGAGATACCCTGGCCAAACATGATATCAAACTCTGCCTCCCTGAAAGGAGGAGCTATTTTATTCTTAACAACCTTTACGCGGACATGGTTGCCGACTATCTCACCGGCCTGCTTGAGTGACTCAGTTCTTCTGACATCAAGACGCACTGATGAATAGAACTTTAATGCCCTTCCACCTGTAGTAGTCTCAGGATTTCCAAACATCACACCTACCTTCTCACGAAGCTGATTGATGAATATAACGATACAATTTGACTTGCTGATAACTGCCGTGAGCTTACGGAGCGCCTGGCTCATAAGCCTCGCCTGAAGACCCACATGGGAATCACCCATATCTCCGTCAATCTCGGCCTTTGGTACGAGTGCCGCAACAGAATCGACAACCACGATATCCACAGCGCCCGAACGCACCATGGTCTCTGTTATCTCAAGTGCCTGCTCACCGCAGTCCGGCTGTGAAATATAGAGATTGTCAATATCAACACCTATATTTCTGGCATATACAGGGTCAAGCGCATGCTCTGCATCTATAAAGCCTGCGATGCCGCCTCGCTTCTGTACCTCTGCAACACAGTGGAGTGCAACCGTTGTCTTACCTGATGACTCCGGTCCGTACACCTCAACAATCCTACCCTTCGGAAGGCCTCCGAGTCCTAATGCAATATCAAGGCTTAACGAGCCTGTAGGTACTGTCTCTACATTCATATTGGCTGAATTGTCACCAAGCTTCATGACAGAGCCCTTTCCGTATTGTTTCTCAATCTGCGCAATAGCAGCGTCTAATGCTTTTAATTTATCTTCCTTTGCCATAATAATCTCCTATCCTCTCGCGAACAAACGTTCGTTCTGCTATTATAATAATACACTTCTATTCAATTGTCAACAAATAAATTGGAATAATTACAGAATCATATAGCTGCCCGTGCTGCTGTTTGTGCCTCACGCTATACTCTAAAACAGCTATAGCTAAAATACTCAAAATATACAAATAAAACATAATTAAAAAGACAGTTGCTTTCACAACTGTCTTCATTATACACATAATCTCTCACTAACGTCAAGTCCAAATTCAACCTTGAAATCCTTACCTAGTTTCTTCCAAACTCAGTAAGCACAAGTCCGTCATTTCTATCGAGTGTCATGCCGATGCTCCACTCATTGATGAACAGAAGAAGCGGATTTCCCTTCATGTCGACAACCTTCTTCATATCGCTTGTTCCGTTAATTGTATCTACATTGACCTCATCCTTGTTCTCAATCCATCTGATATGCTCATATGGCAGATTCTCTAGTCTGATCTGCACATTGTACTCATTTTCAAGTCTGAATTTAAGCACGTCAAACTGAAGCACACCGACCACGCCGACTATGATTTCTTCCATGCCGCCCTTGTACTCCTGGAACATCTGGATAGCACCCTCCTGCGCAATCTGTGTGACACCCTTTACAAACTGCTTTCTCTTCATGGAATCAACAAGTGATACTCTCGCAAAATGCTCAGGTGCAAATGTCGGGATGCCCTCAAACTCAAATTTATCCTTTGCTGTCGTGAGTGTATCTCCTATAGAGTATACGCCCGGGTCAAACACACCTATGATGTCGCCCGCATATGCCTTGTCCACTATTTTTCTCTCATCTGCCATCATCTGCTGCGGCTGTGAAAGCTTTAGGCTCTTGCCTCCCTGCACATGGTATACCTCCATGCCGGCTGTAAACTGTCCGGAGCAGATTCGCATAAATGCTATTCTGTCCCTGTGATTTTTATTCATGTTGGCCTGAATTTTGAATACAAATGCAGAAAAATCCTCTGAAAAAGGATCAATCATTCCGATGTCAGATTGTCTTGCTGTCGGTGCATATGTCATCTTAAGGAAATGCTGTAAAAATGTCTCAACACCAAAGTTTGTGAGAGCAGAGCCGAAAAATACAGGTGAAAGCTCTCCCTTTGTGACAAGCTCCATATCAAAATCGGCACTGGCACCATCCAACAGCTCAATCTCATCCATGAGCTGACTTTTAAATTCCTCTCCTATCTCATCGGAAAGAGCCGGATCATCTATATGGATGATCTTCTCAGAGCCCTCCTTTGTACCCTTTAAGGTATCTGCAAAGGTCATGACCTCCTTGCTGTTTCTGTCATACACACCCTTAAACTGCTTTCCTGAGCCTATCGGCCAGTTGATAGGACATGTCGCGATGCCCAGCTCTTTTTCGATGTCATCTAGAAGCTCAAACGTATCGTTGGCATCACGGTCCATCTTGTTTATGAATGTAAAAATCGGGATATGTCTCATGACACAGACCTTAAAGAGCTTTCTGGTCTGTGCCTCAACACCCTTGCTCGCATCAATTACCATGACTGCCGAATCGGCTGCCATGAGTGTACGGTATGTGTCCTCTGAGAAATCCTGGTGTCCCGGTGTATCAAGGATATTGATGCAATATCCGTCATAATTAAACTGTAATACAGATGAAGTAACCGAAATACCTCTCTGCTTTTCTATCTCCATCCAGTCCGAAACAGCATGCTTTGCCGTAGCCTTTCCCTTTACCGAGCCGGCCTGGTTTATTGCCCCTCCGTACAAAAGAAACTTCTCTGTCAGAGTAGTCTTTCCTGCATCCGGATGGGAAATTATTGCAAATGTTCTTCTTTTTTCTATTTCCTGTCTTAAGTTATCCACTGATATTTCCTCCAAACAAAGTCAGAGTATAGTATAGCTTAAAACGGTTTCCATTTCAAGACACTAAAAATTTATGTATCAGTCCATCGTCGATATGACAATATTTGATGCCCCGATATTTGTCTTGCGCTTGATAATGTCCTCTATCTGAGCTCTCTTTTCATCAGTCACATCGTCCTTTCCCACAATCACATCACAGCATTCATCACTGAGACTTACCACAGCATTCTTAAAACCCTTTGCCTCCAGCATCATCTGGGCATCCTCCTCCATCTGTGCATTTTCTGTCAGCTTCACCATGGCATCGACCGCGCTCTTCTTCTCTGCCTCTGACACTCCTGCATCATCGATAATCTTCTGCAGAGCCTCCTTGTTCTTTGAGCGCACCTGCTCGCGTCCCAGCTTCACCTGTGCCACACACTCCTCGCTCTCTGTGGATGCACTTGTCAGTACCGTTTCGCCGGCATTTAATATTTCCTCTGTCGAGTCTGTCTCAAGCGCAACCTCATCTGATGCCTGTGTATCCTCACATTCCTTAGACTCCTTTGTATCTGCCTTTCCATTTACGGCTTCGATTTCAGTGGAAAGCACATCCTTTGCATTCATAAAGGTATCCCTGTTATCGTAGCTTATGTAACCAACCACTGCCAAAAGAAGTGCAAGTGTCGTAATAATTATCTGATTTTTATGGCTGCCTTTCTTCACTTTTATTCCTCCCTGGATATCATTTTTGCTATTTTTATTTTATGCATGGGCACATCAAATAATGCAGAAACCGCATTAGAAATATCGTTGTTTACCTGTGGGCTTCCTCCGCCCTGCGCTACCACAAGCACTCCTGAAACAGTCGGTTTGTCCGTGCTTGTGACATAAGGTACGCTTGCATCCTCGTCATCGTATATAACCGTAGTCTTTTCAATGCTCTCCGAGGTCTCCTTAGTATCCTTATCCACTATCCTTGTGCCATCGTCTGACAGCGTAATCATCACAGATACCTCACCCACACCGTCCATCCTTTCAAGAATACCCTCAAGCTTTTTTTCAAGCAGCTTCTCATATTCTTCATCATCGCAGGTGCTTTCACTTACTGACTTGGCTTTAGCTTTCTTTTGTGAATTACTACAGGTCTTTTTATCCTCTTTTACCGGAAGCACCACAATAAGAAGCAGTACTCCAACAAGTAAAATCACTATGTAGTCAGTTTTCTTCAGCTTCGAAAGCCGTAAACAAATCTGTCGTATCCGCGTCATATTCATACGAAATCCCCTCTATTTTCTTTGTAAGCTCAGCAAATCTCATGTCATATTCATACCCTGCCGCAAGAGGTTTTAGAATAATGACCGCCAAAAACACCCCAAGCATAAACCTAAAGTACCTCCTGTACTGCTCCTTTGGCGTTAAATATGTCATTACCATGAAAAAAAACGCCAGATACAAATAACTCTTCATGCCCTATCAACCTCCCATAAAGCTTGTAGATGCACATACTATCGCAATCACTATAAAAAACAATATAGATGCATCTCTTATCACGATATAATACAGATTTCCTGCCCTGGCAACGGCTTCTATGCCCTCCACAATCCTGTTGTCTGAAACCGGCTGCAGCGCAGCGGAAAGCAATCTGTACATCAGCGAAAAGATTAGTGTTTTTACAAGCGGGGTCAGCACAATAAAAAAAAGCACGATAATCGCCGCCATACCAACACTGTTTTTTATGAGCATCGCACAGCCAAGCATAATTTCACCTGCACCCTGCCCAAGCCTACCCACACCCGGTATAGCCTGAAAACTTTTTAAGATAAGGCTTTCCGATATTTTGTCCTTTGCGGGAGCAATCATGGCCTGGACTATGCCTATGCCTGCCACTATCTTTATGGATGCCTTCATTATTTTTGTAACTGCTGATTCAATAAACTCTGCAAGCTTTTCAAGCTTCTTTTCACTTGATACGTGATTGAGCACCTCAAGCACCAGAAACAGATGAATTCCCGGTATGAGCACCAGCTTTATAAGCCACTCCACTACATAAATGAGCACAAATGCCAGCATGTAAAAGCCTGATGCCGAAAATCCTTTTCCGGACGCAAGAAGTACTGTCGCATATGCCGGCACAAGCGCTGTAAGATAAGTCAAAAGCACATCAATACAGCCCTTTGCCACATCAGACAAAACAAAAAAAGATGCCATAAGCATTGATATAACCGATGCATACATAAACAGAAAGCTTACATTGTATACATAATCCTGCCGCCAGAAAATAAGCCTTGAAAACACCATAAAAAGTATCGTATAGCACAGCACATTTATAATAACAGGCTTCACCGCCGCTATCTCATAAAAAAACAGCTCATAAATATACTCACAGATTTTTTCACCGGCCTTTTGATCCCCTGCCAGAATGGCATCCACTATATCCGAAAACGATAGTCTGTCCGGCAGATAATCCTTTGAATATTTTTCAATCTCTGACATATCTATTTTTTCAAGCATCTGCTGCTCAATTTTATCTGTAATTTCGGCGTCCGACGCATACACAAAACACTGCGGCAAAAACACTACAGCCAATATGATTATTATCAAAATATATTTTTTACAAATCAAAACAGCTCTCCAATCAGCTCTATCAGACAAGACATCACCGGAATTGACATCACAACAATTGCTCCCTTCGCAAAAAGCTCTATCTGCGATGCAATTGCGCTATGACCGCAGTCCTTACAGATTGAGGATGAAAACTCCGCAATATATGCAATCCCAAGCATCTTTACCATAGTGACAAAAAATGCCGGTTCCACAGGAAGCTTTGAAAGAAGTCCTTTAAAAAACTCAATTGTTGTGCCGAGCCGCTCCAATGCAAAAGCAAAAATTATAGTGCCGCAGGCCACTGAAAGAAGCATTGAAAGCTCAGGCCTGTCACGCTTTAAAAGCACTGCAAAAAATACTGCCGCAATTCCTATTATCCCAATCTTCAACATATTACAAAGAAAACATATCCTGCATTGCCTTAAACAGCTCACTTATATATGGCACAATCCAGAATAATACAATAACAAGCCCGGCCAGACTAAGCAGGAAAGTCATTTCCTCCCTTCCACTGTGTTTTAAGACCTGTCCGAGCACCGTAATCACTATTCCAAGTGCTGCTATCTTAAAAATAATCGAAATCTCCATCATCAAGTCCTTTCATCGCATACAACAATATGTTTAATCGGATTACCACATTTTTATACAAACATTTTTATATAAGCATTATTATATAAGCATTATTGATATCATAATCCCTCCCAAAATACCCACCGGACAAATCACCTTCATTTTTTCAACATAATCTTTCCTGTAAAAATCTATCTGTTTATGTATGTCCAAAGCACATTCCTTAAGCCGCTGCTCCATCGCAGCTGCATTTTTTTCAAAAAATGCACCTCCCATTTCAACTATCATTTTCTTTATTTTTTCATCAGATACCCTGCCCCAAAGCACCTTCTCCCACACAGCCTTCCAGCCCTCATCCCCGCTTTTACAGCTCCTGTTTGAAAGCACTTCTCCCATTCTCCTGCATCCCTCATTAAACACCTCGCTCTTTCCTCTTATGCTGTTAAAAAACTGTGGTGCCTTCATTCTTTCTCCTGCCAGATAAAATGCCCCCTTTTCAAGCAAAAGCATAAAATCATACAGCATCGCTATATCTGCCTTTTTTCTTTTGCTGTAATCGTTTATCAGCCCCAATACCGCAAACAGTACTATACAAAAGCCTGTAAGCTTCATCATAAATGCTATAACGCCTCACCCCTTTTTCATCATGGTCTATAAACACAAACCGTTCTATGGCATGTGGCAGAATTTTTCTTCGCAGATCATCTGCATTGGTGCCATGTACACTGCCAAGTACCCTTATTCCACAACTCACAAGCTGGTTTAGTGCCTCGATATCGCTTTCTCCTCCCAGTTCATCCACTGCAATCACATCCGGTGACATAGAGCGCAAAAGCATCCTCATGCCAAGTGACTTCGGACAATTATCCAGCACATCACTGGAATTGCCTATATCGTTTTGAGCCACTCCCAAGTAGCACGCTGCTATCTCCGAACGCTCATCAACCACCGACACCTTAAGTGCGTTTTTTCCGTCACAGCCATCTGAAAGTATCCTTATGCAGTCTCTTAAAAATGTTGTTTTTCCTTCTCCCGGCCGTGATATAACCAATGTATTGTAAATGCTGTTTTCATCCCGGATATAAGGCATCAGTGGCATTGCAACGTCCCTTATCTGATGGGCAATTCTGATATTTAAGGACGCTATCTCACTGACTGCTGTAACCTTTCCTCCATCGCAGCCCATCTGCCCTGCAATTCCCACACGATGACCTCCCTCCACTGTAAAATAGCCTGCTGCAAGCTGCGGTGCTATCGCGTGGAATGAATATCCGCTCAGATAATTTATCATCTCCTCAATATCGCTATGTGAGATATACACTCCGGCTCTACATCCTCCCGCAAACATATACTGCACCTGCTTTCCGGCGCGCACCCTGATTTCCTCCAGACCACACGGCATGTACGCTTCAGCCTCAGCCTTCATCTTTTGTGGCAGATAATCAATTATATCCATATTTTTCACTCCTTATCGCCGCTTCCGTGGCAGGTCGGGATTGGGCTCACGCGTGTGGCTGCAGTGTCGCAGAAGCTACGCTGCGCTATACGCTTCTGCGACACTGCAGCCACACGCGTGAGCCCAATCCCGACCCGCCACCGACAGTTATTCAAATTAAAAAAGGACACAGACGATTCTGATAAATCATCTATGTCCTATTTATATTACATGTCCAATTATTTTAGAACGTGAAAATTATTATTTTTTACATCCTGTCAGGAGCTGAGAATCCAAGCATATCGATACAAGCCTCAAGTATCTCCTTTGTGAGCACAAGCAGTGAAATATATGACTTCTTAAGCTCTTCATTCTCCTCAGAAAGAATCTTTGTGTCATGGTAGAAGCCGTTGAATGCGTTGGCAAGCTCGTAGATATATGCGCATATCTTGTGCGGTGCAGACTCCTCGTATGCACTCTCAATTGTAGCATTGAACTTTGCCAGAGAGAGCATGAGATTCTTCTGTCCTGCATTGACTGCCGGCATGATTGCATCCTTCAGTGCGCTGATGTTGCCACCCTTTGCCTCATACTTTGAGAGGATTGACTTGATACGCACGATTGTATAAAGGATATATGGACCTGTGTTACCCTCAAAGGATGTGAATCTGTCGATATCAAAGATGTAATCCTTGCTCGCCTGATTAGACAAATCACCATACTTGACTGCTGCAAGCGCTACAGTTTTGGCTGTCTGCTCAGCCTCCGCCTCGTCTATATTTAAATTCTCTTTTTCCTTCTGGTTTTCCTTAATCTTATTGAGCATCTCATCGTCAATTTCCTTGAGGAGGTACTCAAGACGCATTACTCCACCGTCTCTTGTCTTGAAAGGCTTGCCGTCCTTACCGTTCATGGTTCCAAAGCCGATATGTACAAGCTCTGTAGTATCAGGTACTATGCCTGTCTTTCTTGCACAGCGGAACACCTGGATAAAGTGCATTGACTGACGCGCGTCTGCCAGATAAATCACACGGTCAGGGTTGTTCTCCTTCATACGCATAACAAGTGTTGCAAGGTCTGTCGTGCTGTAAAGTGAAGCTCCGTCAGACTTTAGGATGATACATGGCGGAATCTCCTTTGTATCTGTATCCTCCTTCACATCCACGACCAAAGCGCCCTCACTCATATGTGCAAAGCCCTTTTCCTTCATCATTTCAACCATCCCAGGTACATATGGCTGTGCATCCGACTCGCCCTTCCACAGCTCAAAATGAACATTCAGATTCTCATAATTTCTCTTAAGATCTGTTACAGAGACATTCATGATATGTGAAAGCAGCGCCTGATAGCCTCTCCTGCCTCCCTGAAGCTCCTTTGTGGCAAGAAGAGCTGCCTCCTTGAAGCTCTCATCTGATTTTGACTTACCGCTGGCTGTCGGATAGATGTCCTCAAGCTCTGATATGGTAAACGGTGCCTCCTTCGGGTACTCTCCTGTATAGCTCTCATCAAAATAAACGAGGTCAGGCTTTCTCTCGCGAAGCTCTGTGATGATAAGTCCCATCTGAAGTCCCCAGTCACCGAGATGCACATCACCAATCACATTGTGTCCCATGAACTTTGCGATACGCTTAACGCTCTCTCCGATTACTGCCGAACGAAGGTGTCCTACATGAAGAGGCTTTGCAACGTTTGGTCCGCCGTAATCCACTACTATAGTGAGTGGCTTTTTGGCCTTCTCCAGGCCGTATCTGCCCTCGTCATCCTTCATATCGTTCATATATTTTGCCAGAAAAGCGGTATCCATTTTGATATTAAGAAATCCCGGCTTTACTGATTCTACTGACTCAAACATCTCATCTGACTCAAGGAGCGCCGCTACCTTGTCCGAGATCATAAATGGTGCACACTTATACTCTTTTGCTGCTGCCATTGCTCCGTTGCACTGGAACTCACAAAGGTCCGGTCTGTTTGAAAGTGTAACCTTTCCGTACTTCTCGTCATATCCTGCACTGACGAATGCCTTTGTCACTTCCTCTGATATCAAATTAATCAGTTTTTTCATTGTATTCCTCCTGATATATAGCTGTTTTGCGTCAAACAGCGAATATACTTATATTAGCACACAAATGAATTGCTTTCAATATCAACCGTCATTTTTGCTTTCTGAGTATATATTAACCGGCAACGTAACCTTGCATTTGCACCCCCAAAGGAGTATGATTTCATATGAAAATTTAAAGGAGGTCTTATCAATGAAGATAAAAACCAAACAAATAACTGTAACTGCAATTATGCTTGCAATCTGTCTTGTCAGCCAGTTCTTTAAGAACTTAAGCGTATACATCACAGGGCCGGTCATCAATGCTGCTTTAATACTTACCGTACTCTATGCCGGAATGGCATGTGGCATTATCCTAAGCATTATCACACCTGTCACATCATTTTTTATCACAGGAAGTCCTGTTATGGCGGCTATCCCTGCGATGTTTCCATGTATCATGATAGGAAATATCATTCTCGTGGTATGTGTGGGACTGCTTCGCAAAAAATGCGGCAAAGCTGCCGGTTTTCCTGTATCAATTGCAATAGGTGCCATACTAAAGGCCGTTTTCATGGGAATAGCCATTGCTCTTATCATTCTACCTGCATTTCTGCCCGCTCCAATGCACAAGATGCTGCCGGTATTACAGCTTCAGTTTTCAGTGACACAGCTTATCACCGCTGTTATCGGAGGTGTATATGCAGTCATAATTGCGGCTGTGCTTAAAAAAACTTCTTTAGCACAGGCAGACTAAATATTCAATTATCTGCTTATGCTTCCAGATATCCGTGCATATTTTTAAGCGCATTTTTCTCAAGCCTTGATACCTGTGCCTGAGAGATATTTATCTCCTCTGCCACCTCTATCTGTGTCTTGCCTTCGAAAAAACGCAGCTTAATAATCTGTCTCGCTCTGTCATCAAGCAGCTTTAAGGCATCATCGAGAACCAGATTTTTTACCCATGCTTCCTCTTTGTTTTTCTTGTCCGATATCTGATCCATCACATAAAGTGTATCACCACCGTCAGTATATACAGGATCAAAGAGGGACAGCGGTGTCTGGATTGCATCAAGTGCGTATAGTATATCGTTTTCAGGGATACCGCAATCCTTTGATATTTCCGCTAAGGACGGATCATGCACCAGCTTTCTCGATAGCTTTTCCTTTGATTTAATAGCCTGATAGGCTGTATCCCTGAGGGAGCGCGGAATACGGTATGCACTGTTGTCACGCAGATACCGTCTCACCTCACCGATAATCATCGGAACAGCATAAGTGGAAAACTTAACACCTATAGTCGGATCAAAATTATCAATTGATTTCATAAGTCCGATGCATCCTATCTGAAATAAATCATCCATATTTTCATTATGGTTTGAAAACCTTCTGATTACCGAAAGCACCAGCCTTAAATTTCCACGAATATATTTTTCTCTTGCAGCCTTATCTCCCTTTTTTATTTTCTCAAACAGTTCTTCTTTTTCATCATCCTTAAGTACCGGCAGTTTTGATGTGGTCACTCCACATATATCAACCTTATATACAGACATGGGAATCCTCCGGATAAATTTCTTTATCTAAAGCATTCCCATTTACAGTAATTTTATTCAATTAATCCGCGTATATAATTCTACAGCACTGCCGCTATTTTTATATCCTTTTCATCCTTAAGTACCAGCACACTGTTGTCTTCAAGCAATGTAACTGTAGGCCTTGAATACTTCTCCGTCACAAAAATTATTTTGGCCTTTTTGCCGTTTGTCAAAAGCACAGTGCTTCCGATATATGAGCTTGCAATCTTCTTCAAAAACATCCCTATATACTTCGGATGATACTTTGATATGCCATCATACTCAAAATCTGCTATCACATCAAACGGACACATCCCATCACGGTAACAGCGCTTTGACGTCATTGCATCGTAGACATCGGCTATCGTAATAATAGCTGATATATCATCGATTTTATCTGCTGTATATCCAAACGGATATCCTGAGCCGTCAAACTTCTCATGATGTAAAAGTGCCGCACGCTTCGTGCTTTCAAGAATCTTGAAATTATTAAGTATCTCATAGCCATATACCGTGTGCTTCTTTATCACCTCAAACTCTTCCTTTGTGAGCTTTCCCGGCTTCAATAATATCTCATCCGGTATCTTAAACTTGCCTATGTCGTGCAACAGACCTGCCATGGAAATCTCATCCAGCTTTTCTGTATCAAGCCCTGCCCATACACCAATGAGACGTGCAATGATTGATACATTCATGGAATGTGCCATCGTAGATACATCTGTCTGCTTTAATACCTGAAGTGCGTCAAATAGCTCATATGAAGTCTCAAACCTGTCAAAAATCTCTACCGAGTCCCTGATGAGCGTATTCTTATCCGGGATGATATTCCTGTATAGTATGTCATTCATATATTCATGCAGGTTATCGATGGAATCACGGTATTTTTCCTTAATGATGGCATATTTTTTATTCCATTCTTCTTTTTCCTGTGCTGAGCTTCCATCAACATAAACCGAAGCTATATTGTAGAATCCAAACTTTGCTATATCAAATGCCGATACAGCCTGATGTCTTTTAAGGATAAGCTGTCCCTTTGGCGAAAACACATCTACTGCCGTAGTCATTCCCTCTTTTAGTTCATTAACCTTTATTTCTCTCATAATACTGTTTCCCTCTTTTCACTTACGCTCATTATATCATACATCTCCAAATATGGCACTGACTTTATGTACTTCTTGACATTCAAAGCATTTTTTGTTAACATAGCAAGGCAAAAATAAATGCGTCAGTTCGAAACCTTCCTGACGTAAAACAAAACTAAAGGAGAACTAAATATGAGAAACAAAAAAGTATTATTTGCAGTACAGGCAGCTATGATCGCGGCACTCTACGTTGTGCTTACGTATATCACCAATCTGCTTGGTCTCGCATCAGGCACCATTCAGGTACGCTTTTCTGAGGCGCTTTGCATCCTTCCGGTTTTCACACCGGCAGCCATTCCGGGGCTTTTTATCGGATGTCTGATTTCCAATCTTGTCACAGGCGGCATCATCTGGGATATCATATTCGGAAGTATCGCTACACTGCTCGGTGCACTTGGCACTTACTTCCTCAGAAAAAAGAAGTTTGTATACACGCTTCCACCTGTCATCGCCAACATTATTATCGTGCCACTCGTGCTCAGATACGGATACGGTTTTACGACTGTATACAAGGGTGTTGATATCTCTCTTGTTTTCAATGCAGTTACAGTCGGAATCGGTGAGATCATATCAATATGTGTACTTGGAAGCCTGTTAAAGGGAATACTTTCAAAATACAGAAATGTCATTTTCAAGCAGGACGAGGCGTAGTTACATACATAGCACTTTTAATAAGCTGCGCGTCATAAAATAAAAAAGGGGCTGTAAAATAAGTCCCTAATATAAGAAACGCCAATTCCGGCAAATGTCGGTTTTGGCGTTTCTTTGTATTAACTTTTCTATTTCTAATCAAGTATGCATCTTTGGGTATAAAAAATGGTGCATTTAATAAAGCTCGGCTAATCACGTCCGCTTAAGTTTTATGCAGCTTTCGTCTGTCGTTGCTTTTTATTATGATATTTATAAAGATTGAATCCACATGAAATCAGTGTGAGCTCGAGAATTACATTTTTCTCGCCTCTCCGGAATAATCTTTTATACGATTTGTCCCACTTTAATACACCAAAAGTTCCCTCCGATTGAATACTTCGGTTCATTCTCAAGAGAGCACCATGTATGGATTCAAGATTTTGCAGCACTTCCTGATGGATAGAAGTTAATTCCTGATTCATTCGGATCGTTCGGTTTTTGTGCGCTTTCGGACAACATTCTTGTTTATGCTGACACCCTTCACAAGATTCACATTCGTATAATTCTTCCGTTCTTCCATATTTATTATATTTCACATGCTGTGTTCTCTTGAAGATGAATTTTCGACCGTTTGGACATAAGAGACATGTAGCGAATGTCATTATGACAGAGCTTTTCAATCTCTCGTAAAGAGCAGATGCCATTTTCCATAAAGGCAAAAAGTATTACTTTAAGGAGTTTTTGAGCATCACATCTTGGGTGACCTGTTTTATAGCCTTTCTCTACAAAATATCTGGATAGGTCAATGTGATCCATAACCTCACAAAAAGTGTATACCGGATCGGAAATATCGATCAATTTTTCGATTTCTAATGGTAATTTCAGCTGACGCATAGTATAATTACCATTGGTATTATTATTTAGTAGCATAATTAATTATACCAAAAAATCGCTCAGACCTCACGGTCTGGGCGATTTTTCTGTCAGGGGAGTTTTTTTACAGCCCCTTTTGTTTTTTACCAGACCTAATGCAGCTGTCAGTTAATTTTTGTAAGTTATTCCTCCCTAAATTTCCATAGCATCTACCATTATACTTATTTCTCTCTTGCCTGTATCCTGATTTGCATTTGCCACAAACTCATAAACCGGACGATAATATCCCTTCGAATCCGGTGTGTAACTTATCTTCACTGATTTTACAACTAAATCAGATAATTGTTCATCTTTATCATAATCCGGGAAATAAAATTTTCCTGCACATAGCCTGTCATAAGCCTCTTTTTCTGAAATAACATCTACCTTTTTATAAGGCGTATATTTTATCATGGAGTCTCTGAAATTTGCAATTTTACCTGACGAATTAATACAACATTCTATCGTTCCCTTATAATACAAGCCATCGTCAAGAATTTCTCCATCGTTTGTAAACCTATAGTTTCCTGCATCATATTCCTCGATTGGTGCAAAAACTGCGTTTTCGGGAATAACCACTCCTAGATTTTCCAGCTTTTCTCTGACAAATTCCTCTGAAAGTCCAGCGTCAGCATACGAATTTTCATCATCTATATTTGAAAAATCCGTGAAACTTACTGTTGGTCCTTCGTAATCGCACCAGATACTCAGGTTACTGCCCTCATCATCAAGGCTGGTACTGTAAAAAATAATAGTATCATCATATATGTCTGTTTTTGAGTCATCTATTAAAACACCATACTTTGAAAAGTACCCGTCGGCAAGCTCCCTCGCCTCATCTTCTGTAGCCCTGTGAATTGTGTATACATCAAGCGGATCTGCCTCATCTGCCAGACTCACACCATCTGCCATCGAGACATCCACATTTTGATTTGAAATATTATCGATTGAAAGATTACCATATTCCATACTATTGTATACAATAAAAACAGCTGCAAAAGCTATAATTGTAAACGCAAGCGGAAGCTGTGCCACCAGACATTTTCTTATGGAAATGTTCTGTCTTTCACAAACATTTTCATCATGTGCCACTCCACTGACTTCATTTGTATTATCTTGGACTTTCTTCCTTGAACAGACTGCCACAAATATCAGTCTTGCAACCGAAAATAATCCATATCCGATCATTGCACCTATCGTATTATTTATGATATCGTCAGTTTCAAATACACCTCGTCCCGTGATAAGCTGCACAACCTCTATAAACAGTGCAAACCCAAACCCGCACAAATATATTTTCCACGCTCTTTTAATCTTTCCAAAACAAATTGGTAGTAAAAATCCAAACGGCACGAACATACATATATTAAGTATCAGATTTCTCCATTCCTGTGCACTAAAATTGTACCAGGCCTCTTTGTACGAAGAAAATGGTTTAAAGTTAGCCCGGTACTCAAATCCCCCAAAACCAATACCTCCTCTTAGCAATGTCACATAAAGGACAACAACAATGTATACTGCAAGTACACACACCAGTCCTATTCTGCCAATTGAAATCTGTTTTTTACCATGCAATATTTTTTTATAAATCATTTTGTAGCCTAAAAGCCAGATTATTGCCAAAAAAGCCACTACAATAGTGGCAAAAATAATGGCAGACTTTCCTAATCTCATAATATCTGATATTCTCATTACATTCTCCTCATACACTGCATTTTATTCATCTATATACAAATTTTAAAGCTGCGTGTCTCCGTTAAAAGTTTATTATTCTACGTCTTTAACCACTTGCTGCCTGATGAATATATACGTTTCTAAAAAATCTTTATAAAAATGGTACCATATACATTGGAATATAATAAATTCCGTTTTCCCATTTGTAATCTTTTGTATGAACAACATATTTGCTACCTATACGATTACTAAACTTGTTGCAAAATGCATCAAGTGATTTATGCGTTCTATAATTACCGGATTTCACCTCTAATGGACATATCTTATCTTTAACAGAAGTTAAAAAATCAATCTCATACAAATGATTTGAAGTTTCACTTTTCATCGTGTAATAAAACAAATTATTACCTTTTGCTATTAGCATCTGTGCCACAACATTTTCATAGACATATCCTAAATTTACATCTAGTTTGTCCGAAAGTAACTTATTATAAATAATATTCTCCGTATATTTTTTATCCTTAAATGCCAAAGTTATAAATAAACCAACATCCGAATTAAACAATTTATATCGTCCTGCATCCTTTTCCAACGACATTCCTACATCAGGATTATTAGCGTGATATGCAATATTTACAGTGTACGAACTGAGCATATCAGGAATCAGTTTTCTTACTTTCTCAGAGCGAATCCCCTCTCTTGCACTTGACAGAATATATCTTGATGCATTGCATTCCCTGCAGCCTTTTTATTCTTTATAAGATACCTTATTGTTTCCGCTGATACCTCATCTCCTATTGCCCATAAGAACTCCTCAAAATCCATAGGAAACATAGATATTTTATGTTCTTCGCTTGGAATCAAAATATCCTTTGTATTCTTTTTTATTGATAATAAAGAGCCTGTTTCAATATACTTATATCTTCCATCCGAAACGAGATATTTAATTGCCTGCCTAGCCTTTGGAAATAACTGAACCTCATCAAAAATAATTACTGACTCTTTCTCATATAACCTGGTTCCCATTAACTGCTGCAATTGCAAAAAGAAAAAATCCAGATCATACATATCATCAAATAGATCAATAATTGCCTTACTTGTATGAGCAAAGTCAATGAGAATATACGATTTAAACTCTTTTTTGCAAATTCCTCTGCAATAGTTGATTTACCAACTCGTCTTGCTCCCTTTATCAAGAGTGCATATTTATCGCTTCTGTTCTCTTTCCACTCATATATTTCATCGTATATTTTTCTTTTAAAAACTGGTTTATCCATGCATAAATCCACATTTCCGCCACAATTATAACGCAAATCCCCTTTCATGTAAATCTGAATTATAGTCAAATCCCTATTAGTTTTCTCGCGTTTTTAACGCATATCCCCCTTTGATTTTCCTGGCTATTAAATTTACATCTATTTCTTCATCTTCTCATTATGTACATATATCACAGTTCTTACACAAAAATAGTATCACATATTTTTATTAAAGTATCCTGTCTCTTCCCACACCTTCTTATCTGGACAATAATAACTATATTCTCTTGAATTTCCAACTTTCATTGCTGTTCCAAATTTTAATATTCCTTGTTGTATGCCAATTCTTATATATTATGCATCCTTTCCAATTGCTTTAGCAATCTCTGCGATAGGCACATTTCTATGTGTTACCTGTTAGTTACCGGAACATTTTCGTGTGTTTTGAAGGTGTCTGATAGATTTTCAGAATATAAAGAAAACCCCGAAAATACAGGATTTTCGGGGTCTGTTGCTCTTTTTCGATATTCGGTTGAATTATCTCTTTGTTAACGTTTTGATATCCTAAAAAGCCCATAAATAGGGGATTTGTGTGTCCCAGTGTTGCATATATGTTGTATGCGATTGACTGCCCACACATTCCCTTTTTGCTTTATTACTTTGATATGCTGTGATTACATTCTATCTATCCCACTTATCACACAGCGCATTTATCTGGTCTGCAAACTTGCTCAAATCCTTATTTGCCATACCCTGGCACTTCTGGATAACAGATACAAGCCTCTGGCCTGCTGCCACAAGACGGTCAAATATAGTCTTCTCTCTGCTTGCCATGCCATATGCAGCCTTTTTCTCCACAAGCTTGCGGGAACCATCTGCCACCTTCTGATTCGTGATAAGGTCATAGGCATCACCACTGTACGGTGCCACTGCATCATAGCCGAAGGTCTCATGCACGTGGTTTGCAAAGGACTCTGCTGTGGACTCCTCTCCATGGACTATAAATACATGCTCCGGCTTGTTTTTTATTGCGCCAAGCCACTCTGTAAGCTGATTTTTGTCTGCATGTCCACTGATACCCGGCAGATTTACTATGCTTGCCCTTACTTCTATTTCCTCACCAAAAAGCTTCACCTTTTTAGCACCGTTTAAAAGTGCATAGCCAAGTGTTCCCGGAACCTGATATCCTACAAACAAAACTGTTGAATCACTTCTCCAAAGATTATGCTTTAAATGGTGTCTGATACGTCCGGCCTCACACATGCCCGATGCTGAGATGATAACCTTTGGCTTCTTATCGAAATTAATCATCTTTGACTCATCCGATGATACTGCCACACGAAGTCCGGGGAACTTGATTGGATTGATGCCTGCCGAAATAAGCTCCATAGCCTCCTCATCAAAGCAGTCCGATACATTCTCATGAAATACATTTGTCGCCTCAACAGCAAGGGGGCTATCGATGTAAACCTCAAAATTCGGATGCTCCGGCAGCAGATTCTCAGTCTTTATACGCCTGATAAAGTAAAGCATCTCCTGTGTCCTACCCACTGAAAATGCCGGGATTACCAGATTTCCGCCTCTTGTAAATGTCGCATTGATGACCTTTGAAAGCTCCACCGCGTAGTCAGGCGGCGTGTCATGCAGACGATTGCCATATGTAGATTCCATAACCACATAATCAGCACTGTCCACATACTGCGGATCCTTGATGAGCGGCCTGTTGTGATTTCCGATATCACCTGAAAAGACAATCTTTTTGGTCACATTCTCCTCAGTCACCCACATCTCAATAGATGATGAACCAAGCAGATGACCTGCATCCACAAATTTCACCTTAAGCCCCGGGCATATCTCATACACACTGTTGTAATCACACGGTGTAAAGTGCTGCATGACATTCTGTGCATCCTCCACATTGTACATAGGAGTCACTTCCGGTCTTCCGGCTCGTCTTGCCTTTCTGTTCTTCCACTCCGCCTCAAATTCCTGAATATGCGCAGAATCCTTTAGCATGATGTTACATAAATCTGTTGTCGCCTTTGTCGCAAAAATGGTGCCCCTGAAACCATGATTGTATATGAGTGGCAAAAGACCTGAGTGGTCAATGTGTGCGTGTGTGACAAACACATAGTCTATGAGCGAAGGATTGACCGGTATCTCCTGATTCACGTACAAATCAGCTCCCTGCTCCATTCCACAGTCAATAAGTATATGTGTGTCCCCAAATGTCAGATAGTGACAGCTTCCAGTAACCTCTCTGTCAGCCCCGATAAATTCCAATACCATACTACCATCTCCTATTCTGTTTTATAATAAAAATATTATATCACACTTATGCCATTTTCTGTATTTCTTTCTTCAATCTTTCCATTATTTTTTTCTCAAGCCTCGATATGTATGATTGTGAAATTCCAAGGATGTCTGCCACCTCCTTCTGCGTCAGCTCCTTATTCTCCACACGGTTTACTCCAAATCGAAGCTCTATTATCTGTCTTTCACGCTCGTTCAATGACAGCATGGCTTTTTTTAGCAGTGAAATCTCAACCTCAGTCTCAAGATCCTTATATATGACATCCTCATCCGTCCCCAGTATATCTGATAAAAGCAGCTCATTTCCGTCCCAATCCGTGTTTAGTGGCTCATCAAAGGATACCTCAAGCTTCACTCTGTTGTTGCGGCGCAGATACATAAGAATCTCATTTTCTATGCATCTGGATGCGTATGTGGCAAGCTTTATTTTCTTCTCAGGATTGAATGTGTTTATCCCCTTTATGAGACCGATTGTGCCAATTGATATAAGGTCCTCCACGCATACTCCCGTGTTTTCAAATTTTTTTGCCAGATACACCACAAGCCTTAGATTGTGCTCTATAAGCTGCTTTTTTGCCTGTTCCTTTGACATTGCCACATTTTTATCCACCAGTGCAATCAGACAGCACTTCTCCTCATCTGTCTCAAGCGGAGGCGGCAGCACCTCCGTCCCGCCTATGTAAAACACCTCATTTGTGTGCGGCTTGCTTCCCCATAGTATTTTCCATACCCGTTTTATTACTAAAAACAGCTTCATTCAAAATCATATCATATGCATTGTCCTCAAATAAACTATCCGATGCTCTTCCCACCAGCACATTATGTAAAATCAGCTTACCATTTCCCTTCATGACTGTCATCTCATCAAATTCACACACTTTAATGCTCCCACCATCATTTCCAAGGCTCTTGTACGGCACATCAAAAAAGACGGCATCTTCTCCTACAATATCAAACAATGCACTCCCGCCTATGTGCACCGGAATCTGCTGTGGCTGTTTTTTTAGCAGATTTCCCGTATCATACAAGGCTGTGGCACAAGCTCTTTTACCATCCTTTAAAAGTGTGACCCTATATAGTCTTCTGCTCTCATTACTTCGCTCACAGAAGCACTTTAACACTATGTATGATATGACAAAACCAAAGCATATCATAACTGTCGCATCAGAGCTGAAAAAGCTGTCCAGAGCTGTTACTATGCCTCCGGTCAGCACTGTTACAAACATACATAGTGCAAAAAGCCTTAGAAACGGAATTTTTCTGCCAGCCTGTCTGCCTATTGCAAGCCTTGCCGCAAGCGGTACGACCACCAGAACAGAGGTCCATTTATAAAACGCATAGCTGCCTGCCAAAAGAAGCAGTACACATTCACATACCGATGCACCAACCGCAGAAGCAATCAGACGTACCACCGTCCCGATCAATGGGATTTTTAGCATATATATGACAAATATAAGTATGAGACAATTGGTGATAAATGTACGAAGAAGAAAAATATCGAGATAAAATGCATAGATAATTTTTCACCTCACTTTCACAGACAAGAATAGCGTAAAAGCAGGTTTTTAAGTGCCGTAATATGTCGACAATAAGCAAAAAAGACATGCAGCCCAAAAGCTGCATGTCCTATAAACTAACGTCTTGAATTCTTAAGGAAGTCAGGTATATTAATCTCTACCGGCTTAACTGTGCTCTCCGGCTGGCGTGGCTTCTGGATACCTGTATATGCATGTGCAGATGCTGTCTGCTGTGGCTGGGCAGCTGTATGAAGTCCGCTTGTGGCTGTTGTGTGAAGTCCTGCTGTCGCTGTAGACTGTGTACCCATGCTTGAAACAGGTCTTGCTGCTGTCTGATTTGGATATACCATACGGTTTTGCATACCGCCTGCCATTCCTGCACCAGGTACTGCCTGCTTGCCCTGCATATCTATCTTCTCTGAAACATCCTCCAGTCCTGTAGCAATAACAGTGATAGAAGCCTGATCAGTCATGCTCTCATCAAACTTGGCACCAAAGATAATATTGGCATTCTCTCCTGCCAGATCCTGTACATAGCTTGCTGCATCGTTTGCATCCATAAGGGAGATATCGCCTGAGATATTGATAATTACATGTGTTGCACCATTTATCTTTGTCTCAAGAAGAGGTGAAGCAACCGCAAGCTTAACAGCTTCGATAGCCTTATCATCCCCCTGTGCACTACCGATACCGATATGTGCCATACCCTTGTCCTTCATGACAGTCTGTACATCTGCGAAGTCAAGGTTGATAAGTGCAGGAAGATTAATAAGATCAGTGATTCCCTGAACTGCCTGCTGCAATACCTCATCTGCCTTCTTGAGTGCATCCGGCATTGTTGTGCGACGGTCTACTATCTCGAGAAGCTTATCATTTGGAATGACAATAAGTGTATCAACGCTCTCCTTAAGTCTCTCTATTCCTGAAACAGCATTAATCATTCGCTGCTTTGCCTCAAATTTGAATGGTTTTGTAACAACACCAACTGTAAGTATGCCCTGATCCTTTGCTATCTTTGCAACAACAGGAGCTGCACCTGTACCGGTTCCGCCTCCCATACCACATGTGACGAATACCATATCAGCGCCCTTTACTGCTGCCTGAAGCTCCTCTGCGCTCTCCTCAGCGGCCTTCTGACCGATCTCAGGCTGCGCACCTGCGCCGAGTCCCTTTGTAAGCTTCTCTCCAATCTGTATAAGTGTAGGAGCCTTACAAAGCTGTAAAGCCTGCTTATCTGTATTGATACCGATAAACTCTACTCCACCAATATTCTCATCAATCATTCTGTTAACTGCATTGTTACCGGCTCCTCCGACTCCAATGACAATAATCTTTGCGCTGTTATCAGCCTCGTTAGTTCTTATCTCAAGCAAGGTGATTCCTCCTCTTTCTTTCCCAAAATTTAATTTTCTATATAAAAATATCGAATATTCTTAAACTCATTTATTCTATAATATAATTTTTCTCCAAAATAATCAACTATAAAATATGATTTTTTTTATTTAGTTTTACATTATTCTGACTTGTCAAACACAATATTTGTTGCTTCTTCCGTCCAGCTCTCTAAATGTAGTGTACCGGACTGTCCCTCAAGCGATGGCATGATAGCCTTAAGCCTCTCTATTTTACGTGTAAGCTTTGTCGTGTCACCAATTATCACACTCACATTACCATACTTGACTACCGGTGCATTTTGCGCACCATAATCCACAGAATCCGGCACAAGGTCCTGCCTTTTTAATCCCTGGGTAAGCTCAAGGATATCTTTTAGCATAGTCTGCTTTATAGGCAGCTTCTCATAAAGCACTACCTTGTCACAGCTTATGCCGTCTATACATGGCACACCCGGCACCGTGTCTGAGGATGTCTCCACCACAAAGCCATCCTTATCAAAATATGCATTCTCATTAATTCCCGGAATATATATGTATCCAAGCATTCCTTTTTCATAAACTGATATATGAAGAGTATGCGGACTATCCAGGCTTATGCTCATTGTATCAATAAACGGTATTTTTTTTGTATCCTTTACCTTATATTTCAGATAGACATACAGTGAGTTCCATGAGTACTTATCATTAAGCACCGCATCCTCTATAGTCTTTTGGTCGTAAAGCTCATTGCCCTCGACAACTACCTTTTTTACCGTAAACAGCTTAAGTGCAATGAGAAACAGTATCGCGAGCACTGCTATCGTAATTAACAGTCCCATAAAAAAATGCTTTAATCTCTTTTTATGTTTTCTTTTTTTCTTAATCATTATATTTCACGCCTTAATCTACACATTTTCAAGCCTGATGCCTCTTGACACAGACAAAACAAGCCCTATTTCCGCCATCAGGAATATGATTGACGTACCTCCATAGCTGATAAACGGCAGAATAACACCGGTATTTGGAAGTGAATTGGTAACTACCGCAATATTCAGTATCACCTGGATTGCAATATGACTCATCACACCAATCACTAAAAGTGAGCCATACAAATCCCTTGCATTGTTTGCAATGACCATCATACGCCATATAAGCAGTATAAAAAGTAAAATAAGGCAGATAGCGCCAAACAGTCCAAGCTCTTCACAAATAATTGTAAATATCATATCATTTTGTGACTCCGGCACATTGCCAAGCTTCTGTAAGCTCTCTCCAAGTCCTTTTCCAAACAATCCGCCCGAGCCTATCGCATAAAGTCCCATCATAGTCTGGAATACTGCGTCTGTTCCCGCAGTCTCCGGATGCAGCCATGCCTCAATACGTGTACTTCTATAGCCTGCCAGCATGACAAACGCCACTGCAAACACAACTACCGCCACTGCTACAATAATAAACTGCAGATACTTTGGGCTTGCGACAAACAGCATACAGACCGAAATGCCTATGATGATAACTGCCGTACTCAGATTGCTGATTGCAACAACTATTATGAGCGGAATAAGCATAGCAAGCACCTTTACCAGACTTAAAAATTTATCAAACTGCTTGGGTATCTTGTCTATAATCATAGCCATAAACAATATGACCGCAATTTTAGCCACTTCTGAAGGCTGGAACTGTATTGGTCCTATGCCAATCCATCTCGATGAACCATGTGAGCTTGAGCCTATTTTCGGCACAAACACAAGCACACACAGTATAAGCGATGCTATATACGCAAAAAAACCAAGCTTTTTCCAATATCTGTAGTCGACCTTTGCCAGAAATACCATAGGTATAAGTCCCAGTACAATATTTCGTATCTGAAGCTTAAGATAGTGCATGCTGTCATGATTTTTGATGGCCGATGTGTATGCACTCGAGCTATATAGCATAACAAGACCAAAGCAGAGCAGAAATATAACTATAAACAACAGGTTGTAGTCGAAATAAGGTATTCCTTTTTCTTTTTTTTCTTTATTCTTGCTACTTCTTCTACGCTTTCCTGCCAAAATATTTACTCCTTAAATCCTTTTACTATTTCCTTAAAGATACGTCCGCGCTCCTCATAGTTAGGAAACATGCCCCAGCTTGCACATGCAGGTGATAAGAGCACTGCATCACCTGAAACGGCATGCTCATAGCAATAATTTACTGCATCCTCAAACGTATCCTTCTTTACAGTATTCATGAATCCGTGTCTGTGTGCACACTCTTCGATTTTATCTGCAGTCTGACCGATAAGCACAAGCTCCTTTACTTTGCCGTCAAATGCCTCTATCCACTCATCATACTCCGACTGCTTATCATATCCACCGCCAATGAGAAGTGTCGGTCTGTTCATGGCACGTATACCCTGAATGGCTGCATCAGGATTGGTGCCCTTTGAATCGTTGTAGAATCTGACTCCACGCTTTTCGGTCACGTACTCTATCCTGTGCTCAACTGCCTTAAATACCTTAAGCACCTCGACAATCTTATCCATCGGTACCCCAAAGCTTATAGACATGGCACACGCTGCCATTACATTCTCAAAATTATGCTTTCCGAGGAGATTCAGCTCGTTTACATCAATTACCTCATCGCGTACACCGTCGTGTGCGTATATGATGATATCTCCGTCCAGATAAAAGCCCTCTGAAAGCTCAGACCTACTGCTGAAAAATATAACCTTAGCAGGGCACTCTGCTGCAAAATCTCTAAGCACCTCGTCCTCGTAGTTCAACACGCAGTAATCATCTGCTGTCTGATTTTTTGTGATATCCTCCTTTGCCCTGATGTAATTTTCCATAGTATGGTGTCGATTCAAGTGATCGGGTGTGATATTTAAAATTGCGCTTACATGTGGCTTAAAAGTATCTATTGTCTCGAGCTGGAAGCTTGATATCTCTGCAACCGTTACTGTCTCACCGGTGCTTCCTGTGACCATTGATGTATAAGGGATTCCGATATTTCCTACCACTCTCACATCCTTAAAGTAATTCTTCATTATCTCACCTGTCAGGGCTGTAGTGGTCGTCTTTCCGTTGGTTCCTGTGATAGCGATGATCTCACCTGCCCCAAATGTGTATGCAAGCTCTATCTCACCCCATATTTTAACGCCCCTGTCACGTAAGGAATTGACCATAGGAATGTCTGTCGGTACTCCCGGACTTAGCACAGCCACATCAAACTCATCAATCTGTTCATCTGTCATGTCGCCTAAAATAAGCGGCACCTCCTTAAGCTTTGGTGCTTTCTCATAAAGTGTTTTTGAATCCAGTTCTTTATTTCCATCAAACAATACTGTATCGATGCCATTTGCGCACAAAAGTTCAGTCGCTGCAATGCCACTCTTTCCTGTTCCGACAACAAGTACCTTTTTTCCTTGTAAGCTCATTTTTATTCCTCCATCTTTTATTGCAGCCATCCGTATGGATATGTTTAACAAATCAAATTCTCCAAACGACTGCCTTAATCATTAAATTATAGTATACGTTATTTGGTTCTATTTCGCAAGAGCCCGTAAATCAGTTACACACTCCTATCTCCTGTGCATACGGTATGATTTCCCTAAATATTTCAGCAGCAACCGGTGCAGCGATTGTTCCGCCATAGTATGCACCGCCCTTTGGATTATTTATTTTCACAAGCACCATAAGTGCCGGATCATCCACCGGATAAAACCCAAGGAACGAGGCTATATATACATTGTCACTTCTCGGAAGTGTCTGCGATGTAGCAGTCTTTCCTCCTATTGCATACCCCTCAACCTTTGCATTTTTTCCTGAGCCCTCTGCTACCACGCCCTCCAAAAGCTTTCGCAGTGTATCAGAGGTTTCTTCACTACATATACCTGACGTCTGTTCAAAGGACAGCACCTCTTTTACCGTGCCTTCGGTGCCATGAATCTCCTTACCTATATGAGGAGTAATTCTGTTACCACCATTTATAAGCGATGATACTGTTGTCATAAGCTCGATGGGTGTGAGCTGGAATGACTGTCCAAATGAAATTGTTGCAAGCTCCACCTGGCCTATCTTATCCGGCTGATGCATTATGGTGGCTGCCTCTCCCGGCAAATCAATACCTGTCTTATCAAGCAGACCAAACCTCATGAAATCAGCATAATACCTCTCACTGCCTATTCTAAGGCCTAAATCAATAAAGACCGGATTGCATGAATTCTGTATTCCCTGCACAAAGGTCTCACTTCCATGTCCTGTTCTCTTATGGCAGTGTATGCGTCTGTCCTCCACAGTAATATATCCCGGGCAGTAAAAACTGTCATCAAGGCTCACCACATCCTCCTCCAGTGCAATTCCTGCCGTAATTATCTTGAATACGGAACCGGGCTCATATGTATCACTTACACAGCCGTTTCTCCAGGCTTCATCATTGTTTTCACATGAAAAAGGATCATTCAAATTATATTCCGGGTAGTCGGTCATGGCATATATTTCTCCATTTTTAGGGTTTAAGGCAATTATACTCACACTGTCTGCCAGATTTTGTGCATATGCCATCATTGCATTTTTCTCACATACTCTTTGTATATTTATGTCGAGTGTAGTGACAAGTGTGTCTCCTTTTTGTGGAGCTTCTCTTCTCTCCTTGTAGCCCTTCACCTCCACACCTCTGCCATCACATACAGTGTATATCCGCCCGGGTGTGCCACGCAGAATTTCATCATATGTGGTCTCAAGCCCGACAACACCCTGACCATCTGCTCCTGCAAAGCCTATAACCTTTGAAAACAACTCATTAAGCGGATAGTACCTGACACTTGACTCGTCAACCTTTACCCCTGCCAGGCCATATGATAATATTTTATCGCCTGTTTTTTTAGAGACATTGTTCTTTATTTTTTCAATGGATGTAACCTTATCCACCTTACTGCGGATAGTCTTTTCGTCAATCGAAAGCTCACTGCTTAAAACAGAGATGACTGCTTCCTTGTCGGTTATCTGATTGTGTATAACGCTTATGTTATATGCAGTTTCATTTGTCGCTATTATCCTTTCATTTCTATCCACTATATCTCCGCGGATTCCTGCGATATCACGCTCTCTTTCCTGAAGCGCACTTGCCTTTTTACTGTAATAATCGCCTTTTACTATCATGAGATAAAACAGTCTGAAACACAAGGCGATAAGAACAGCTGTCAGTATACTGCAAAATACGCATATTTTTCTTCTGTAGCGCGTATTGTTAAGTATCATAAACAAAAATGCCTCAATATTTTTACACTAATATATGCAAAAAATATTGAGGCTATTCTCTATTCGCCCTGCTCACCCTCCTGGGTGACCTTTTCTCCTGTCGGAGGATTTGCGCCTGTTATCGTAAGGTCAGCATTTACACCGGTCTGCTCCTCATCAGGGTATATATTCATATACGGAAGTACTTCCTTTAATATCTCTCTGGTCAGGTTCTGTGCATAGTTACTGTGAGGCTGATCCTGTACATTCGGCTGGTCGATTACAGTGTAAATAACAAGCTGCGGATCCTGCGCAGGCACACAGCCTATAAATGATACAAGATAGCTGCCCCTCTTTCTAAGGTGCGTTGTCTCATCATACATCTGCGCTGTTCCTGTCTTGCCTCCCATTGAGTATCCGTCAACCTTTGCCACCTTGCCGGTTCCGTTTGCAACTACATTCTGCAGGTAGTTTTTAAGTGTCGCACTTGTATTCTCTGACACTGTCTTTTTTAGCAGTGTAGGCTCAATTGTCTTTACTGTATTGCCGTTGTCATCTGCGATTTTCTTTACTACGTGCGGCTGATAATAATTGCCGCCATTCACCAGTGAAGAAAATGCACTGACCATCTCTATCATGGTACAGTTATAGTTCTGTCCGAATACGTTTGTCGCTAAATCGACAGGCTTTATATTGTCGAGTGTATACATGAGCGTTGATGTATTTGCCTCACCCGGCAGATCAACACCTGTCTTTTGACCAAAGCCAAATACACTCTGATAATACAGAAAATTTTCTGCACCAATCTTATATGACATCTGCATGAGTGCATCATTACATGAATCCATAAGTGCCTTTTCAAGTGTCTCTATGCCATGTCCGCTACGGTTGACGCATGATACCTTTTCACCGCCAAACATCTCGTATCCATCACATAAAAATGTCATATCAGTAGTGAGCGTGCCTGTATCCAGTCCACATGCCACGGTAAAAGGCTTCTGTACAGACCCCGGCTCATATGTATGTGTAACACAGAAGTTCTGCCACAGCTTATTTAGTGCATCCATCTCCTGAGTACTGTCCTTTTTAAATGCCGCAAGCTGTTCCTCACTGTAATATGCACTCATATCCCTTGGATTATTCAAATCAAAATTCGGATAATTCGCCATTGCCAGTATCTCACCATTTTTAGGATTTTCTATAATGACTGCAATATTTTCTGCGCCAAGTCCTTCTCTTGCATTATTTGCATAAGTATCTGAGAACAGTTTTATCTTATCCTCAACAATCGACTGGATATTTGCGTCTATAGTTGTATACAGGGTATTTCCGTTTTGTGCAGCAATTACTGTCTTCTGGAAATCATTGTCTGCATTCAGATAGCCGTACTCCCTGCCATTTACACCATTTAAGGTGTCATTGTAATAGTTTTCGAGTCCGGTTGTACCTACATTTCCGGCGGAGGTAAAGCCGATAACTGAGCTTGCCAGTGTTTTAAACGGATAATTTCTCTGATACTCTGTCTCAAACCACACACCCTTGATGTTTGGGTTCTTCAGATTGCCCTTTTCGTCTGTTGCATCCTGCAGCTGTACAAATGGCTGAATTGCATCATATGACAGCTTTTTTAACAGTACAATATATTTGTTATCCTTGCTGTTATTTGCATAATCCTCAAGTGTTGCCCTGTCTAAATCCGGAAAGCACTGTGTCAGTGCATCTATCGTCGGAGTTATATACTCTTTCTTGCTGGTCATAACCGAGCAATCAAGTACAACATTATAAACAGCCACACTCGTAGCAAGCACTGTGCCGTTTGAATCTACAATATTTCCTCTCTGAAACGGTATTGTTTTGCTGTCATATGACTGTAATGATAGTACCTTTTTAGTATATGCGTCTCCGCTTGTATATTCAATAAACATCAGCCTGCCAATGAGTCCAAGCATGGCTACAACTATTAACATAAACAACGCAAACAGCTTTGTTTTCATTTTGCGTCCGATTTTTCTTACCGGTCTTTTTCTTGTCCTGGCTGCCAATATGATTCCTCCAATTTATTCAGGGATATCACTGTACTGATCCATATAGTTGTTCTTATCAACTGAGTAATAAACTATCTGATCCTGTGAAGCATATTTCATGCCAAGTCTGTTGATAGCTGCATCCTTGATTGCATTTAAATCGACAGATGTAGTAATCTGCTTGTATCTGGCATCATTATCAGCCTTCATATCATTTATCTGGCTCTCAAGTGCTGCAACCTCCTTCATCTGCTGTGTCACATTTGACCTTATCTGGATAAGTGAAACAGATACAAAAGCTGAAGCTGCCACACACGCTGTGAGAAAGGCTACAAATGCCCTGTTCATTGAGAGTGCTCTCTCCTGATTTCTTCTTGCAGATGTTCTTCTGTTTTTCTTTCTTCTTATTTCCTCAAGCTCTCTTGTCGATTTCTGTGGTCTTCTGACCGGTGCTGCCTCGTCAAGCTCTCTTACGGCATTCCCATTTATATAATAAGTAGTTTTATTCATTTAGCTGCTCCTTTTGCTGTCATTCTACAATTCATTCTTTTCAAACACACGAAGCTTTGCACTCTTCGAGCGTGAATTCTCTTCAAGTTCCTTTTCTGACGGAAGAATAGGTTTTCTTGTGATAACCGTTCCCTTCGATTTATTACCGCATACACATACCGGAAAACTCGGTGGACATGTACATGGATTTTCGTTTTTTTTGAAATTGGATTTTACTATTCTGTCCTCAAGCGAGTGGAATGTGATTATACATATCCTGCCGCCCGGATTAAGTAAATCTATCATGTCATCCAGGTTGTCCCTTAGCACATCAAGCTCATGATTCAGTTCAATTCTTATAGCCTGATATGTTCTCTTTGACGGGTGACCACCGGTAGCTCTGACCTTTTTTGGTATCGCTGCCTTTATTATCTCGTTGAGCTCTCCTGTTGTCGTTATCTCTTGCTTTTGTCTTGCTGCTACAATGTGCTTTGCAATATTCTTTGCGAACTTGTCCTCACCGTAATCCCTGATGATACGGTACAGATCATTTTCGCTGTAGGTATTTACTATATCCCTTGCAGTAAGGGCATTTCTGTCATCCATACGCATATCAAGCGGTGCATCCTCACTCCTGTAGGTAAAGCCTCTCTTTGGTGTATCAAGCTGGAAGGATGACACTCCAAGATCCAGCATAATACCATCCACCTTTTCAATTCCGAGTGAATGAAGCACATTCTTCATATCAGAATAATTGCTTCTGACTATCGTTACCCTGTCTCCAAACTCCGCAAGTCTCTCTCCTGCTGCCTTTATGGCATCCGCATCCTGATCTATGCCTATCAGCCTGCCCTTGTCCGAAAGTCTCTTTGCTATCTCATATGAGTGCCCGGCTCCTCCGAGAGTACCATCCACATATATCCCGTCAGGACGGATGTTTAAATTTTCAATTGTCTCGTCCCTTAAGACTGAATAATGCTTAAATTCCATGTGGTCTCTCCATTTAAAATCAAATTCCTATGCCAAGCTCTGCCATATGATCTGCTATCTCATCCATATCGTCAAAATCAGAATTTTCAAGGTATCTGTCCTTGCTCCAGATTTCTACTCTGCTGTATACTCCGACAGATACTACTTCCTTATCTATACCTGCGTATTCTCTTAAGTTCGCCGGTAAGAGGATTCTGCCCTGCTTGTCCACCTCACAGGTGGCTGCTCCTGCAAAAAAGAATCTCATAAATTTTCTTGCTTCTCTTGATGTGAGTGGTTTGTCGCGAAGATTTTCCTCAATGCGATGCCATTCTTCGTTGGAATAGACGAACAGACAGCCATCTAAGCCCTTGGTAACTACAAACTCATTACCAAGCTGTTCACGGAACTTCGCCGGGACAATCATACGGCCCTTGGCGTCTATTGAATGATTATATTCGCCCATGAACATGGCATCCATCCTCCTTTTCCTCATTTTGAAGCTTTCCACCACTTCACTCCACTTATATGGTATTTCTCTCCACTTTCCACCACTTGTTTACAATATTACACCTAACAGCCCACAAAATCAAGGCTTTAAGCTAAATTCCCATAAAAAAGCAACAAAAAAGACGCTCAGTCTTTTCGTGGACTTTGCGTCTTTTTTATAAAATACATATGAAATTTACTCTTTAGTGGTGGATTGTGGTGGAGTGTCCACCATTTTGCCCATTTTCATCTGCTTATATCTGACAATTCCTATCCATATGGCTGATACTGCCACCAAAGTGGCGGCAAGTGCCATAGACACCGGATAATTGATATGCGGGATGAGAAGCTGGTCTGTACGCAGGCTTTCTATCCAGAATCTTCCGACACCATAGCCTAACAAATATAGAAGAAACACCTCTCCGTCAAACCTTCTGTGCTTAAAATAAAGCATCAACAAAATAAATAGGCACAGGTTCCAAAAGGATTCATACAAAAATGTAGGATGCACCGAGATATACTCCACTCCGTCTACCACAGTTGTATGTGACATAAGCTTTTCAGTCAGATCCGATGTCCTGACAGCTGATACCGGAAGCTGCATGGCAAAAAGTCCGTCATAATAATCGCCAAATGCCTCCCTGTTGCAGAAGTTTCCCCATCTGCCTATCACCTGTCCCAGTATCAGTCCAAGCCCCGCCGTATCACACAACAGTGGAAACGACAGCTTTCTGACCTTTGCAAAAACGAATGTAGTGATAATTGCTGCTATCACTCCTCCGTAAATTGCCAGTCCTCCCTGCCTGATATTGAATATGCTAAGCAGATCGTCCTTGTACAAATCCCACCTGAATACCACATAGTATATTCTTGCGCCTATCACCGAGCATATGATTGCCACAAGTGCCAGATCAAAGTATGTATCAGGATTTTGTCCTGATTTTTTGGCCACATAGCATGCCGCGCCCAGCCCCGCAAGCATACCACATGCTATTATTATGCCGTACATCGCAATATCAAAGCTTCCTATTGATATGCTCTTTATCACATGCTGCAGATATATATGAAGATGTGGGAAATTTATATTATAATCCATATTTTTCCTTTCCTGACTGTAATTGCTGTCTGTCACACCATAATATATACGGCAGCAATCACAAATTACGAAAATATATGTACCCGGAGCACCATAAACCTGATACTCCGGGCAACTGTCATTATGCGCTTCTTAGTCTACGCCTGACACTCAAAGCTTGCACACTCTGTACTGCACTTGTTTGGTGTACAGTTTTTCTTGATGCCAATCTGATTGGCCATGCAGCTATTGTGGTCATTGTACTTACACTTTGCTGCATCACAGTGCACATCTGTCTCCTTGTGAATAGCTAACTCTGCAGATACCTCACAGTCACAGGCCTTATTTGAAAAGCTGCCACACTGTGTATCGCAGGCTTTCTTTGCCTTAGTTCCTTTCACATCGATTTCTCTGAGCTTACAGCAGTTATCTGCATTATACGCACATTTTTCAACATTACAATCAAGTCTTGTCATACTTTTGCCTCCTTTGCTTATGCATAGGCTAGTATGTCCTGATTGATTTTTTTTATACTTTTTAATCGATTATCTGTGTTTTTCCTCTTCCGGAAGCTCCACTCTGATTTCCTTTGTACGGATTTCCTTGCAAATCTGGTCGATGAAATCTGAAAGTGGCTTAACACCCTCATTTCCTTCAAAACGGCTTCTTACCGATACTGTGCCGTCAGCCTCCTCGTCAGCTCCGACAACAAGCATATATGGAAGCTTATCCATACGAGCCTCTCTGATCTTGTATCCGATCTTCTCAGCTCTGTTGTCAACTGTCACATCGACATCATTGCGCTTAAGCTCATCTGCTACCTTTTTAGCATAATCAGCATACTTCTCTGAGATAGGAAGTACTCTTACCTGCTCAGGGCAGAGCCATGTAGGGAACTTGCCTGCGTAGTGCTCGATAAGCCATGCAAGTGTACGCTCATAGCAGCCGAGTGATGTACGGTGGATGATGTATGGACGGATTTTATCGCCGTTTTGATCAATATAGTACAGATCAAAATTCTCAGCAATAGCACAATCGAGCTGTATTGTTACCATGGTATCCTCTTTACCGTATACGTTCTTGGCCTGGATATCAATCTTTGGTCCGTAGAATGCAGCCTCGCCATCGGCCTCAACAAAAGGAACATTTTCCTCAATAAGGATGTTACGAAGAACCTCCTGTGTTGAGTTCCAGTACTCATCATCTCCTAAATACTTTTCTGTGTTCTTTGGATCCCATTTTGAAAGACGGTATGTCACATCATTCTCGAGTCCCAGCACCTTAAGGACATATCTGTTAAGATTGAAGCATGCCTTGAGCTCCTCCTCACACTGGTCAGGACGGATAACATTGTGACCCTCTGAGATAGTAAACTGTCTGACACGTGTCAGTCCGTGCATCTCTCCCGAATCCTCGTTTCTAAACAGTGTGGATGTCTCACCCATTCTGTAAGGCAGATCTCTGTATGAGTGCTGCTTTGCCTTGTATACATAATACTGGAACGGACATGTCATCGGACGAAGTGCCATAACCTCTTCCTCGCCGTCCTTCTCAGGATCTCCGAGAACAAACATGCCGTCAAGATAATGATCCCAGTGTCCTGAAATCTTGTACAGGTCTGATTTTGCCATGAGTGGTGTCTTTGTACGCACATATCCCCACTCCTTATCCTCGAGGTCCTCAATCCATCTCTGCAGCTTCATAATCATCTTTGTGCCCTTTGGCATCATAAGCGGAAGTCCCTGTCCGATTACATCTACTGTTGTGAAAAGCTCCATCTCACGGCCAAGCTTATTGTGATCACGCTTCTTAGCCTCCTCCATTCTCTCAAGATGTGCCTTTAAATCCTCTTTCTTATTGTAGGCTGTTCCGTAGATACGATGGAGTCTTGCCTTGTTTGAATCACCTCTCCAGTATGCCATTGATGATGCTGTGAGCTTGAAAGCCTTTACTCCCTTTGTGCTCATAAGATGTGGTCCTGCACATAGATCTACAAATCCACCCTGGTCATAGAATGAAATCTCCTCACCCTCAGGAAGCTCCTCGATAAGCTCTACCTTGTACGGCTCATCCTTTTCCTTCATGAATTTGATTGCTTCCTCTCTAGGGAGTGTAAATCTTGTTATCTCATGACCCTGTTTGATGATTTTCTTCATCTCTGCCTCAAGTGCATCGAGATCCTCTCTTGAGAATGGCTGTGAATCGAAATCATAGTAGAAACCATCGTCAATTGCCGGTCCGATTGTGATTTTTGCATCCGGGAACAGATTCTTAACTGCCTGTGCCAGCACGTGTGATGCTGTATGTCTGATAACACGAAGTCCTTCCTCATCACTTGCTGTGATTATATTGAGTGTGCAGTCCTTGTCAAGAACTGTTCTTAAGTCAACAATTTCTCCGTCAACCTCTCCTGCGCAGGCTGCTCTTGCAAGTCCCTCGCTTATATCTTTTGCGATTTCATATACGCTTTTTGCTTCGCTGTACTCTTTTGATGAGCCATCCTTCAATGTTATCTTCATGGTTATCTCTCCTTTATTTTTAATATAAAAATCCCCGACACCGCATTGCTGCGACATCGGGGACGATAAGCTTTGTTACCGTGGTTCCACCCACATTCTTTCCGCCTGAAAACATACTGCTTGTCTGTATCCGACAGAAACTCATTTGACTATAACGGTGTCACCGGGCTTTATTGGAGCCACTCCAAGCTGGTGTTCGGTATATCATCCACCGGGGAGCTTTCACCACTCTTTTGACTTTGATTCTCGTCTTCCAAGGCTTCCCTCTCTGCTGCTTTTAATATACTTACTGTGCTCTTCAACGTATTGTTATTATGCTAATGTTCCTTTCAAAAAATGATAATATACTTATTTTTCTAATCTGTAAAGTACTTTATGCATTTTTTCCGCAACATTTTTTATATTTCTTGCCTGAACCGCATGGACATGGGTCATTTCGGCCGATTTTCTTACCTACTACCACTGTTCCTGACTTCTTCTGCTCGAGGTAAAGCGCATGCTTTGTCTCTGCGTCAAAGATTTCATCCCATGCTGGGAGATTGTAAAGCCAGTCTGCCTTTGCATCTACCATGTTCTTATAAAGCTTTTCTTTATCGAATGCAAGGCTTACCTTTGTGTCCTCATCCATCTCCTCGATTGGGTTTGGTGTGACAAGGCTGTCATTGATCCCGTCTAAGAAGCCTGTCATCTCCATGATTGATAACTCATATTTCTCAGCAAGCTCTTTGACTTTTCCCTCTACTGCCTCATCCGGATTTGCAAGGAGCTTCTCATATACACCCTTCTCCAAGAGGAAATAATGCTGCCAAAAACGCTGTAACTCTCCCTGATCTGCTTTGTCATTGTAGGCAATCTTGTGCCACTCTTCTAATAAAGCCATTTTTACTACCACCTTTATCTTTTATAAACTGATATGAGGCCAAACAGCCTCAACTTCACATATGGATGTATTATACCAAAATAACAGCTTGACGTCAATTTTGTTTTTTTATATTATAATTATTAAATAACTATTCAGAACCACTGAGAACAAAAAACTGATGCGTCATGCTCGCATGTAAGCAGCAGCTTTTCTTGTTCTCAAGGTGGCTCGAATAGAGCCACCCCACACATATGAGCAAAATTAGCTGTGTAGCAGCTAGACAGCACGAGTATCGTGCGTTTTTGCGAATGTGCGTGGGATGGTTCTGAATTGTTACATTATTAAACCACGGAGAACAATTCATGAAAAAGACAAAACGTATTCTGGCACTGATTGGCGCCATCCTTTTATTACTTTTATATGTTGTGGCATTTGTTGCCACTGTGCTCGATCACACAAGTGACATGCGCTACTGGAAGGCTGCCGTTGCCGCAACTATCATTATCCCGGTGCTTATCTGGGCGTATTCATTTGTATACAGACTTTTAAAGGGTTCTGATGATGTAACCAAAAATAAAACAGATGTCTTGGATAAAAACGACACTCTCCACAAATAGCATCTGTCAATAACCGCATAGATTTATCATCCTTCAAGGAGCATCCATACCATGAAACGCAAAATCACACCTGAATTATCATCTAAAGACTGGAAAGAATTCTGCAGCCGGTTTCATTTTGATAATGATAAGCTGCCGCTTATCCGGGCAATATACACCGCAATGCTTCCATTGGTGGATGCCTTTGCATATTATTCCATAAAACAGGATTTGCCGGGGGTATCCCTGACACACTATGCCTACGGTCTCGTGACACTCGGAAACGGTGCAGACGAGCTGTCAGAGCTGTATTTAAACCATGAGCAGCTTGAGGAGGCCTACATAGCAGACTGTTTAAGCCTCATGCTTTTGTCAAACGCATATGAGCAGTTTGCAAAGGCTGTCGAAGAAGAAAGCTCTCTTTATGCCATTGAGCTGTCATTTTTAGGCGATGAATATCCGCTTGAGCTGCTGCCTGAGATTTTTGAGCACGTAAGCCCTGATGGCATACATCTCACCGGTTCAAATATGCTCATGCCACTTAAGACAGCCGCCCTCATAATAAAGCTTGACTCACAAAAGCAGAAAAATATCAAAGAGCTCTGTAATACCTGCGCGAACTGTAAAAATCTGTCGTGCCCATCAAGAAAGGCCCCTGGTCCTAAGCTGCCACACACCTATGGTGCCATGCAGATTTTTAATATCAGACATTGAAGCCCTTCTTTTTCTCGTATGAGCCTCTCAGTTTCTCAACCAGAAGTGTCAGATTCCTAAACAGTGACTCAGCCGCAAAGCCAAACACTATCATGAGAAGAATACATATATTTGACAAATCTGTCAGTGCAAACAGTTTCTTTAAGAAGAAACCCGAAAATACCAGACCTGCTATATTTCCGATAATAACAGCATATTTCATTCCATTTAGCGGCTCACTGATTTTAAAGAGAATCATAAAGCCCACTACCGATAGTACAAGCGTCGCTATCGTTCCTATGCTTGCATCTGATATACAAAATACTTCTCCGCATACGACAAGCGCTCCGACAGCTATTACATCCGTAAGTCCACCCGGCAGTGCCTTTAGCATGACATTGGTTATAAAGCGCCCCTTTATCCTGTCCTTATTCTGCTCCAGTGCCAATAAAAATCCCGGTACTCCTATAGTAAACATACTGATGAGCGAAACCTGTGCCGGCTCAAGCGGATACGTAACCATAAGAATAACTGAAAACAGTGAAAGTAACAGTGAAAATATATTTTTCACAAGAAACAGGCTTGCTGAGCGCTGGATATTGTTTACCACCCTGCGGCCCTCATACACCACATCCGGCATGTGTGCAAAGTTAGAGTCCAAAAGGACAACCTGGGCAGCCTGGGCTGCCGCCTCACTTCCCGATGCCATAGCCACACTGCAGTCGGCATCCTTCATGGCAAGTATATCGTTGACTCCGTCTCCGGTCATCGCAACTGTATGACCTTTAGCCTGTAAAGCCTTTACAAGCTGTTTTTTCTGCTTTGGTGTCACACGTCCGAATACAGTATATTTATTCACTGCATCGGCTATTTTATCCTCAGTATCAAGTGTAGCCGCATCGACAAAGCTTTCTGCACTTTCTATTCCTGCCTGTATGGCAATCCTTGAAACGGTACGCGGATTGTCACCTGAAATAACCTTTATCGCAACCCCCTGACTCTTGAAATACTCAAACGTCTTTACCGCATTCTCTCTGATTGGATTGGCAAGTGCCACAAATCCAAGCGGAGTAACACTGCCATTTACGCCATTCTCCACGTTTTCTCCATCATACCTTGCAAACAAAAGTACTCTGTCACCTTTGTCAGCGTATGGTATGATTTCTTCCTCAATGCGCGCAAAGTCATCATGCATAATAAACTCCGGTGCTCCGAGCAGATATGTTCCGTCAGAAAAGGTAACGCTGCCATACTTGAGGCTCGACGAAAATGCCTGCTGTGAAACCGCTGTACGATGCAGTGCAGATGTATTATTTGTCAAAGCATCCGCCGCATATGCTTTTAGTGCGAGCATAGTCGCATTGTTGTCAACCGAAGCATTTGCATAATCTAAAATAAGACTTTTAAGCTCATCTAATGTCAAAGCTGTCTGTGTGCCATCTGCTCCACTGTTTTTACAGAGAAAAATTTCCTTAAGCTTCATATCAGGCTCAGTAATTGTGCCCGTTTTATCCACACAAAGCACATCCACACGCGCAAGCGTCTCAATACTTTTCATATCATGAAGCAAAACCTTTTTCCTTGCAAGCTTCATAGTGCTTAGGGCAAGCGCCACTGTGGTCAGCAGATACAAGCCCTCCGGTATCATTCCTATAATCGCTGCAACTGTCGATGTAACACTCTTTGTGATAGACTCACCATTCACAAAATGGCTCTGCCAGAACAATATAAGCCCAATCGGAATAATAACTATGCCAACCCATTTGACAATCAAATTGATGGAGCGTATCATCTCAGACTGCTCCTTGCCGCCCATTGATTTTGCCTCAAGGCTCAGCTTTGAGATATATGATTCATTACCGACCTTTTCAAGCCGTGCATAGCACTCTCCCGATACAACAGAGCTTCCCGACATGAGAGTGCTGCCCTCTGTCTTTTCTACCTCATCAGCTTCACCTGTGAGCAGTGATTCATTTACCTGTATATTTCCGGATATCACAACCGCATCCGCACAAATCTGCTTTCCTGCGGTAAGTAAAATCACATCGTCCTTTACAAGTTCCTCCGTACTGATCTGCTTTACGCTGCCGTTTCTGATGACATCCGCATGCGGAGCATTCAGTAAACTCATTTTTTCAAGAGTCTTTTTTGCGCGGATCTCCTGAACGATTCCGATTACCGTATTTCCAATAATTATAGGCAGAAATGTCAGATTTCTAAAAGAACCTACCATTATGAGAAGTATCGTTATGACAAGAAATATAAGGTTAAAATATGTGAAAACGTTTGAAATCACAATTTCCTTTGTCGTCTTGTCTGTAGATATATCAGCCCTGTTGATAAGTCCTTTCTCCACTCTCTGCCTTACCTCTTCATCGGTAAGTCCCGTGATATTTATGCTGCCCAAGTCTTTGTTCATCTGATTCATGCTATTCACCGTTTTCCCTCATTATTCTACATCATAATAATGATAAATTTTGACCCTTTAATCATTATAATGGTACAACATCAGCACGATTTCAATACCTATTTCATAAAAAAAAGATGAACTATTTCTTAAAGTTATCATTTTTAAACTATTAATCCATTGCTACTCACTTTCCGTCTCAGCACTCTCACTTTCTTCCGTTGCAATCATATCATCTATAGAATCCGGAATCGTTCCAAGGATTGTGGTACCTGAAAGATATACATCATCATTTACCTTGATATAGTACTCACCAAGCATAGCGTTTTTCTCACCGATTGTAATGGTATATGTCTTGTCAGCAGTGCTTAGCTTTACGACATTCTGTGGTTCATCCAGGCCAAAATCAGATGTATCCGCATCTGAATCAAATTTCTTTGAAGCTGTGATGCTTGTTGCATTTCCAAGCAATGATGTAACCTTGCTTGTATTGATTTTAAGAGAGGTATCATTATCGCAGACCCACTGCTCGTCATCATCTGAATCAGAAGACTCTGACTTTATACGGCTGAAGGTATACTCCTGACCATCAATCAGAAATGAGACAGAATTAACATCCGATGAGTCGAGCGAAAGTGCCTCAACACTGTCGCTTTCACTCTCTGAATCATCGTCACTTTTATATTTATTGTAATTTAGAAGCCCCAGGTAGCCTGCCAGACAGGCTACCAAAACTATCGTAAGTATCAAAAAGGTACGTTTCTGCTTATTCATTCATTTTTTCTCCTATTTCTTATACGCTTTTACCTGTAATCTACTTCTTTCTCCTCATTGCCCATACAACGATTCCTATGATAATAAGCAGTATTGGTACAGCTATCATTATGATAAGTCCCGTAATAACCGCCTGCAGCGTATTTATAGTGATATTGCTTAAGGTGTAATCCTTCACCGGTATCACACTTGATGCAAGCTCCACATTTCCGGTCATTGATGTGATAACATCCTTGAACATGTCTGCATTGTTGCCGGAAACAGCATTGTCATATGAATCATCAACCACATAAGGCGTACCAAACACAACAATCGATGCTCCGGTGCTTGAATCATTTACAGCAAGACCTGTAGTAAACGGTCCGTTCTCATCCCCGTCCTCTGCCTTCGATGTGGTGATATTCTTCCAGTCCTTCTTTAAAACTGCGCTGTCTGATGTAGAAAGCAGCTTTGTATATGTCACATCATCTGTATCCTCAGGATAACTGATTGCACAGCTTCCTGCCAGGAATACATATCCGTCTGTTGCATCTGAGGTGTAATCTGTCGTCTCAACCGTTGGAAGCAGGTAGAGAGGATTCTGATAATATTTTGAGCTGTCATTTTCAGCTACCACACCGGTCTTGAAGCTGACATTGTAAGCCGCAAGTATCTTGTTAAAGTTTGTAAGCTCGTCATTATATGCGTAGCAGCCGATAATCATTGCCTTTCCACCGCCATTTAAATAATCAATCACCTTCTGTGCGTCTTCCTCGTTGAAATCAACAGTCGGAGAATTAATGATAATGGCTGTTGCATCCTCCGGCACCTTTTCCTCGTTAAAGAGCTCTAAACTCTTAAGATTTGCATTTGCCTTGCTTACAACACTCTGGAAATTGCTTCCTATTTCCGTTTCATTGTGTCCTGTTATCTGATAAATTACCGGGAGCTCATCTGCATCCATTGTGACATACTCTATAGCACTTGTAATCTGTCCCTCGGCATCATAGCCTGTGATGCTAGACTGCGACTGGTATCCGTAATAATATGAAGAGCTGTCATATTCATATATATCATTGTAATCAATCACCTTTGAACGGTTTTTGCTCTCGATGATAAGGCTGTTTGTGGTAGGTGTCGTGTCTGTGTAATCCTGATAAAACTTCGGGCTTGTCGCCGGGTCTACATATTTTACCTTTATATGACTCGAAAGATCCTTGTATCTGTTGATTGTCTCATCTATCTTTGCATCCTTTGATTTCTTGGAATTCAAAACATAGATTGTGATATCCTCATCGAGCTTACTTACCCTGTCCTTTGTATCGCTTGTGAGCGAGTACAGCTTTGTAGACGAACAGTCAATTGATGTGTACTTGGCAGGAAGCGCTGTCACTACAAGATTTACAACCACACAGATTGCACACATTATGACAATCATTCCTGCTGAAAATGCCCCTGTGCCTATCATCTTCTTTGAAAATGCCCATCTTCTCTTCTGGATAGACTGAGTCGTCAAGAAGCATAAAAGCAAAGTAACCGTCACATAATAAGCTGCCGATGTGACACTAAAGCAGCCACTCACAAAATTCTCAAATGGCGTGTACAAATCAAAGCAATTAAGCACCTTTGTGAGCAGATTCCCACTTGACGAGATGAGCCCTGTGATGGACTGCATCATGTATGAGAGGAATAATGCCGCAAATGTAAGTATTGCAGATATTATCACACTCTCAGATATGGATGATATAAAAAGTCCCACGGCGATGCATGATAAACCGTAAAGCCAGTAGCCAAACAAAGCCACATAGGCTTCACTTAATGCCACCTTACCGTAAATTGACAGCACGAGCGGTGAAAGTGCAAAAAGTGCTATGTCTATAGTGTATACTGCTGCCATCGCAAAATATTTTCCTGCTACAATCCTTCCGACAGATACAGGCGATGTCAGCATTAGCTGATCTGTCTTTGTCTTTTTCTCATCAGAAAGCGATCTCATCGTGAGAATTGGTACTGCAATCATCATAATAAAACCGATTCCCTTTAAATCATATGAGATATACGGATAACCGTTTTTCAGATTGTATACATAAAAATATAGGCCATATACTGCAAGAAGTGCTGCAACAAACAGCCATCCTATAACGTTTTGGAAATATGATTTGAATTCTCTTTTAAATATTGCAAGCATTATTTCTCATCTCCTTCCCCTGTAAGCTCAAGGAATACATCCTCGAGTGACTTCACAGCAGTATGCATCTCAAGGATTGGCATATGCATTGCACTTGCAAGCTCAAATATTTCCTCACGTATATCGCAGTTTGCCTTTGCTATAACCATAGCCTTCACTGTTTTCTCTTCCTCAGACTTTTCAAATGTAACCTTATCAACATTTACTATCTTCTCAAGCATTTCTCTTGCACCAATCTCGTCTGATTTGAGAACAAGGTTAATTTCCTGGTTCTTTGACATGAGATTAATCAGGTTCTCTGTGGCATCACTTGCTACAAGCTTACCCTTTGATATGATAAACACATGATCACACACTGCACTTATCTCGCTTAAAATATGCGAGCTAAGTATCACCGTATGCTTTTCTCCAAGCTTTTTAATAAGCTCACGAATCTCTATTATCTGCTTTGGATCAAGTCCAACTGTAGGCTCATCGAGTATAATGATTTCCGGGTAGCCAAGAAGTGCCTGGGCGAAGCCCACTCTTTGTCTGTAGCCCTTGGAAAGGTTCTTTATGAGACGGTTTTTCACCTCCGTGATGCCGGTCATGTCCATTGCATCTGCTATCATTTCTTTTCTCTTTTTCCTGTCGAGCTTTTTGAGCTCTGCCACAAATTTGAGATACTCATATACAGTCATATCCACATAAAGCGGTGGTATCTCCGGCAGGTATCCGATACATTTTTTTGCTTCCTCAGGCTGTGCAAATATATCATAGCCGTTTATCTTTACTGTTCCACCATCAGCACCGATATATCCGGTAACAATATTCATGGTGGTTGACTTTCCGGCGCCGTTTGGTCCCAAAAGTCCGTATATCTTTCCCGGCTCAACAGTCAGCGAAAGATGATCGACGGCCATATGGTCGCCATATTTCTTTACGAGATTACTAATTTCTATCACAGTAATACTCCTCCTGCTAAATTGTTATGATATTAGGGTATAAAAAAAGAGTGTTCAATTTGTGAATTCTGAACACTCTTTTGTACATTATTTATAATTTTAATACTATGATATTCTAGCTGTACTAATTGTCTGCGCGTACAATCATAGCTTCTCTGTCAGCACCTGTTCCGATGAACTTAACAGGTACTCCGATGTATTTCTCTATGAAACTGATGTATTTCTGTGCATTCTCAGGAAGCTCCTCGAATGTCTTACAGCTGGCAATTTCATCTCCCCAGCCGCCTTTTAGCTCCTCATATACAGGCTTTGCGTTGTTTAAAACCTTGAGATTTGTGGTAAAGTCCTCTGTCACCTCACCGTTTACATCGTAGCCGATGCAGACTTTTATTGTATCAAACTTGCCGATTGTGTCGAGATGGTTTACAGAAAGTGCTGTAAGTCCGTTAAGACGCTTGGCATATTTTAAGGTGACAAGGTCTAACCATCCGCATCTTCTCGGACGGCCTGTTGTGGTGCCGTACTCATGTCCGAGCTCACGGATTTTGTCTCCTGTTGCGTCAAGAAGCTCTGTCACATATGGGCCCTCACCTACACGGCTAGAGTATGCCTTGATGACACCGTATACATTTCCGATATCTGACGCAGAAAGACCTGTTCCTGTAAGGATGCCACCGATTGTAGGATTTGATGATGTAACATATGGATATGAACCAAAGTCGATGTCAAGGAGTGTAGCCTGTGCTCCCTCAACAACCACCTTTTTGTCATCCTCAAGTGCCTTGTGTAAGAGGGTGATTGTATCACATACATATGGCTCAAGCTGTGCTGCATAGTCACTGTACTCTGCAAACATCTTGTCGAAATCAAGCTCCTTTGTATAATCAGTCTCAGGATCATATACCTTAAGAAGTGCAAGCTTAAGCTCTGTCTGCTCTTTAAGGCGCTCCTTGAAATCAGGTGCGTATAAATCCTCCATTCTGATTCCGCTTCTCTCATACTTATCGCAGTATGAAGGTCCGATACCCTTTCCTGTAGTACCGATTTTCTTTGCCTGTCTCACCTTCTCAAGCGCTACATCAAGCTTTCTGTGATATGGGAAAATGACATGCGTTTTTTCACTGATTTTTAAGTATTTATCTACATCATATCCGTGCTCCTTCAGGTTGTTGATTTCCTCTAAAAGAACCTGTGGATTTAAAACTACTCCGTTTCCGATCACTCCGATTGTATGTCCTGATAAGAGACCTGACGGAATAAGGTGCATTGCATATTTAACACCGTTTGCTTTGATTGTGTGACCGGCATTGTCTCCGCCTGTGCATCTTACTGCTACATCAGCGTCTGCTGCAAGGTAATCAATTACCTTACCCTTTCCTTCATCACCATAGAAACATCCTATTACTACATCTACCTTTGACATTTTACATGCCTCCCTTGTATTTTCTGACACGACACATTGTGCCATGTAACTGCCTGATTTTAGTGGTATATTTATTATGCTTTGTAACTATTAATAATTATTTGTTACAATACTCTATCTTCTTAGAGCAGGCTATTGCAAGTGCTCCGGGTCCTATGTGGCATGAGACCGAAAGTGAAAGCGGATTCATGACTATCTCGTTATTTGGAAATGCCGCCTGCACCTCTTCCTTAAATGTCTCCGCTGCTGCAATATCATGCGTGTATGCCATTTCAAGATTTATCTGGCTGCCATCCGGATTATTGAAGCGCTTCTCAAAATCCGACTTCATGGCATCTATCATGATGCTTTTTGCCTGCTTTACGGTACGTGCCTTTGCAAATGCATCAAGCTTCTCACCCTGAATCTGAAGCACCGGTTTAAGCTTTAAAAGTGTGCCAAGAGCTGCCGCTGCTGGCGTGATTCTACCACCCTTTTTGAGGTAGTTAAGAGTATCTACCATGATATATATGGAAGACTCAAACTTTGCATCCTCTAATATCTGCTTTATCTCAGCTGCATTTTTTCCTGCTTCTGCCAGGTTCTTCGCATCTATAACCGACTGACGCATTGTGACTGATATTCTCTGATTGTTGACTACCTGCACTCTGCCGTCATAATCCTGTGACAACATATATGCTGTCTCACATGAGCTTGAAAGACCTGATGACATCGGAATGTATACAATCTCATCATTTTCCTTTAAGAACTCATCCCATTTATCTGTTACATCACCAACCAAAGGCATAGATGTCTTGATATCGCCACCTGCCGTAAGCTTCTCATAGAACTGCTCCTGCGTCAGATCGATATTCTCATAATACATCTGCTCATCGATGTAAAAAGGCATTGGAATCACCTCAACTCCAAGCTTCTTTGCCTCGTCAGGTGTGATACCGCTGTTTGAATCGGTAACTACTATAACCTTACTCATTAATTCTCACTCCGATATAAATATTCGTTGTCGTATTTTTTCCAACACCGCCCATTATACCATAGGTGTAATTGTTTGAAAAGAAGTTTTTAGCGCCCTGATAATACTTCGGCATTATTCCACCTACATCGTAGACACGGCTGGATTCTCCAGCCTCCATATATTCGTGGTCCGCACAGTAGGTGCTTCTTGCTCATATCCGGACAGTGGCGTTATTCCACCTACATCGTAGACACGGCTGGATTACTCCAGCCTCCGTATATTCGCAATCCGCACTTGCGTGCTTCTTGCTCATATCCGGACATTCGTCAAATAAAAAATCAGAGGCAAGCGAGCTTGTGACGTTTTTTTACTTACATCGTAGACACGGCTGGCTTACACCAGCCTCCGTATATTCGCAATTCGCACTTGCGTGCTTCTTGCTCATATCCGGACATTCGTCAAATAAAAAATCAGAGGCAAGCGAGCTTG
>OLGY01000053.1_pt1 | contig 113626 bp, 97 predicted proteins | sample 1605951 | NCBI WGS metagenome assembly OLGY01 (sample SAMN03283280) | human gut metagenome | biome: human-associated habitat; material: feces | host: Homo sapiens | place: Peru | collected 2012
TAATTGTTACTGTTTATTCTTTTTCTTTCTTCCACGAAGTCCTACTCCAACACCTTGATAAGCTGGAATGGCTGCTTGATAACCTGCTCTGCTGATGTTGTGCTTCTTGATACCTCTGCTACAAGGTCTCCCTCATAGTCGCATACTACATCGTGCTCCTCTTCGTCTAAAAGATACCCCTCTGATGGAGTGATTTCCTTTACATAATAATTTCCAAGGTAAAGGTTATTGACCTCAGCTTCGCCATTCTTATCTGTTGTAAGCGTTGCTACAAGATCTCCTGCCTTGAATACGACTCCTGTTGCTCCATCAGGATGCACGATATCGTTTCTCGCATAAAGACCATAAACTGCACCTTCAAGACTTGCATCTCCCTGGGCTGCTGCCTTGCCTGATTCCTTGTCTACCTTGTAGATATGAATCTTTGCTGTAGTTCTGTCATTTGCAAATGTGTGACTGAACGATGCCTTTGCCTGTGTTTCAGGTAATACATTGAAATTGAAGCTGTAAACATAGCATTCATCACCAATATTATATAGGTGGAAATGATGGAATTGTGGAATTAATTCTCTTCTAAAGTATCTATAATTACCCTAACCACACCAATTATAATTGCTTTCAATACAGTATCCATAACTATCAGCTCCTTTCCAAAAAATAAAAGGTATTAATTACAGAACTATATTTCCGTAACTAATACCTTTTTCATAATAATATTATATAATTGATTATCTTGACTTTAACACATTAAAAATCATCCTCATCTTCATGTGCTAAATCCCATATCATTTTAGCTTCTCCAACTTCCCTTTTTAATATTCTTTTTCCAGAGTTAAACAAATCTTTCGGTGTATCACTCATGCTTGCCTGTTTTGAACGATTACAATGCTTGCATATACACTGTAAATTCCATTCAGAACTACTTCCTCCAAACTTTTGTGGAATAATATGGTCTATATCCATATCACCTTTTCTGAACTTCCTGCCACACTTCTGACATGTATACCAGCCATTATTATTATCATATGCGTCATTCTTATTAAAATAAGTATCTCTGTATCCCATAAATCCTTCTCCTTTTATAATCCTCTTTCATATGCTTCTTGACATAAAATATCATATCTGTAATCATTTTCTAACCCCTGCTTCTCCATATTGTTAATAGCATTTAATATGTATTTATCATCCTTGTTTTTTATTTGTCTTTTAAAATTCTTTTTTGTATTATCAATATCCTTTTGAAGAGAAGTTTGTAATCCACTAGATAATGCATTTATTTTCTGTTGTGTGTTCATCTCCTTGTAATCATCATTATCACATGACATACCTTCTTTTGCCTTTAAATAACCTGTTCCCAATAAAAATGCACCACCCACTAAATATTCAAAAAAACTCATTTTAATATACCTCCTTTCACGCTATCTAACGTCTACATTATATAATTCGTACATCAATTATGCAAGCATTAGATTTTAGATATAATATCTAAAAATAAAGGAGTGTCTATATATGGTTCGTCTGCGTGTGCTTGATATACTTAAAGAACAAAATCACTCAAAATACTGGTTATATAAACAGATGGAATTAAGTTATCAGAATTTCAACAGAATGGTACAAAATGAAACATCATCTATAAAATTTGAAAATCTTGAAAAATTATGTTCCATTTTAAATTGCTCTATAGGAGATTTATTTGAAATAACCAACAATACTACAACGGACAAAAAATAAATCCATCTTTGCCGAAACAAAGATGGATTTTTATTTTTTGCAGTAAATTTGCAGTAAAATACTAAAAACAGGGGCTTCCAAATCGCTGGAAGCCCCTATTTATCTAGCTTTTACTTATCAATGCTTTTCATTGTCGGGAACAACAACACATCCCTAATCGCAGGTGAATCTGTAAGCAGCATAACAAGTCTGTCAATACCGTAACCGATACCGCCTGTTGGTGGCATACCTACTGCAAGTGCGTTAAGGAAGTCCTCATCAGTGTGCTGTGCTTCCTCGTCGCCGTTCTCCGCGTTCTTATCCTGCTGTGCGAAACGCTCTCTCTGGTCGATTGGGTCGTTAAGCTCTGAGTATGCATTACACATTTCCCATGTGTTAATGAAAAGCTCGAAACGCTCAACCTTTTCTGGATCAGATGGCTTCCTCTTAGTAAGTGGAGATATTGCAAGAGGATGATCCATAATGAATGTAGGCTGGATTAAATTCTCCTCACAGTACTCCTCAAAGAAGAGGTTGATGATGTCGCCCTTAGTGTGACGCTCCTCGAACTCAATTCCTCTCTCCTTAGCAAGAGCCTTAGCTTCTTCGTCAGTCTTAATTGTATCAAAATCAACACCTGCGTATTCCTTGATTGCGTCATTCATAGTAAGTCTTCTGAATGGCTTTCCAAGGTCAATCTCAGTGCCGTTGTAAGTAATCTTAGTTGTACCGCATACAGTCTCAGCAAGATGTCTGAACATACTCTCAGTAAGTTCCATCATGCCCTCGTAATCTGTGTATGCCTGATAAAGCTCCATAAGTGTGAACTCAGGGTTGTGTCTTGTATCAACACCCTCGTTACGATATACTCGTCCGATTTCATAAACTCTCTCAAGACCACCAACGATAAGTCTCTTAAGATAAAGCTCTAATGAAATACGAAGCTTAACGTCCTCGTCAAGTGCGTTGTAATGAGTCTCGAATGGTCTTGCGGCAGCACCACCAGCATTAGATACAAGTGTCGGAGTCTCAACTTCCATGAAGTCTCTGCCATCAAGGAACTTTCTGATTTCCTTGATAATCTTTGATCTCTTTACAAATGTTTCCTTAACCTCAGGATTCATTATTAAATCAACATATCTCTGACGGTATCTCATATCAGTATCTGTGATTCCGTGGAACTTTTCTGGAAGTACCTGTAAGCTCTTAGAAAGAAGAGTAATCTCCTCAGCATGAACTGATATCTCTCCTGTCTTAGTTCTGAAGATAAATCCCTTGATACCGAAGATATCACCGATATCAGACTTCTTGAAGTCTGCATATGCTTCTTCGCCAATTGCATCTCTTGAAATATATGCCTGCATTCTGCCCTTAAGATCAGCAATGTTACAGAAAGATGCCTTTCCCATTACTCTCTTGAACATCATACGTCCGGCAAAGCTTACATTGATTGGAGAAGCGTCCATAATAGCTCTTCTCTCATTGTAATCGGCATTAACTGCTTCTCTTGCCTGCTGCTCATCTAAACCTTCAGTATTAACTGCTGGTCTGTCACCGAGAAGTTCCTTCTCATGTGCTTCATAGATAGCTCTTATTTCGTCTGTGTGATGTGTTACATCATACTTTGTTATCTGAAATGGATCCTTACCTGCGTCCTGAAGGTTCTTTAACTTTTCCATACGAACCTTAATCTGCTCGTTAACGTCAGGCTGCTGTGCAGATTTATTATCTCCCATGAATGAGTATCTCCTTTTCTATACGTTACTGAAATATATCTTTATTAGTCGTTCTTTACAGATACAACTGTATATTCAATCTCTCCAACAGGTGCTTCTACCTTAACAGTGTCACCCTTCTTCTTTCCAATAAGAGCTGCACCAAGTGGTGACTCATTAGAAATCTTGTTATTAAGGCTGTCTGCCTCTGATGAACCAACGATTGTGTACTCGATATCCTCATCGAATTCTACATCGTGAAGTACAACAACGCTCTCCATCTTAACTACATCTTTATTCTTATCGTTATCCTGAATAACCTCACAGTTTGCAAGAATTGCTTCAAGTTCTGCGATTTCTGTTTCGATATCTCTCTGCTCATCCTTAGCTGCATCGTACTCAGCGTTCTCTGATAAATCTCCCTGTTCTCTTGCTTCCTTTAACTTCTGAGCAACTTCCTTTCTTCTGACAACCTTAAGCTCCTCAAGTCTTGCTACTCTTTCGTCATACCCCTTTTTAGTAAGAAACTGTTTCTCTGCCATGTTCTTATCACCTTTCTATATATATGCTACACTAATATGCTTCTGCTCTACTAGAGAATAAAACCCCACAAGCGTCACAATATTATAAACTATCAGTTCCTGTCTGTCAATGCAGCCCTTCCAGTATCCTGTCTACAAGCCCATCAAACTGCTCCAGATTAGTAACCTGATTAGCTTCATTTCTTAATGCCGCTGCGTGCTTGATTCCTGCTGTATACCATGCAAAATGTTTCCTCATCTCGCGGATTCCTGTAAACTCGCCTTTTATCTCACACAGTCCTTTGGCATGTCTCTTAATCATCTGGCATATTTCTTCAACAGATGGAGGTGCAATTATTGTACCATTATTCATATATTCAGAAACCTGTCTGAATATCCATGGATTTCCTCTTGCAGCCCTTCCAATCATTATTCCGTCACAGCCGGTCTGCTTCATCATATTAACAGCGTCTTCGCCGCTTTTAATATCGCCATTACCAATAACAGGAATTGATACTGCTTCTTTTACCTGTCTTATTATATCCCAGTCTGCATGTCCTGAATAATACTGCTGCCTTGTTCTTGCATGGACTGCAACGGCAGCCCCGCCAGACTCTTCAATAACATGTGCTATCTCAGGTGCATTTATACTATTCTCATCAAATCCTGCCCTTATCTTGATTGTAAGCGGCTTATCAAGTGCATCAGCCATCTTCTCGACTATTCTTCCGACAAGCACAGGGTCCTTCATAAGTGCCGAGCCTTCGCCGTTATTGACTACCTTTGGCACAGGACATCCCATATTGACATCAATTATATCAAACTCTCTTTCAGAAAGTCTCTTCGCTATATCAGCCATGATATCAGGATCTGAACCGAAAAGCTGCAATGCAAGCGGACGCTCCCCCGGCACCGTCTTCATCAGGTCTTCTGTATTCTTATTGTTATACAGCACTGCTTTGGCGCTGACCATCTCTGTACACATAAGCCCACAGCCCTGCTCCTTGCATAAAAGTCGAAATGGCAGGTCTGTTACTCCTGCCATCGGTGCCAATGCAATATTGTTCTTTATCTCAACATTTCCAATTCTCATAATTACTCCATGCCTAAGAAGAATACCTTGAAGAACATCTCAAGTGATTCAAGAAGCTCCCTCTTTTCATACTGATACTTCTTGACGAGCATACCACATGCTATCTCGTCATACAGTAAATCACCCTCGTCCGCTGATGATTTGAACAAAAGATTGCCCTCCTCATCGAATTCCATATCAAGTATTCCACCAACTTCCTCTGTGAAAAGAACACACATAATCTTTAACTCGTTCTTTACATCATCAGGAAGTTTATCAAAATCAGGGTTAAAATAGTATTTCTTCTCATAAGAATTAGATACACATAAAACTACATTTTCATCAAACATATCCATATAATCCTCTCACAGAAACCTCTCCGGTTCTGATAATCTTCTCGCCCTCGTCTGTCTTAATGATAAGCTCGCCCTCATCATTGATTCCAAGTGCTTTTCCAACAATTTCCCTGTCAGCATATATTGCCTTGACGTCGCCGCCCTTATTGACAAGCATTGAATTATAGTCTTCTTTAAGTCCAGCCAGATTCTGTGTCTTAACAAATGTATCATAGTACTTTGCAAAGCTCTCTGAAAATGCTGCTACTATACGGCTTCTTTTCAGATGGTCGCCAGTCTCAAGATACAATGAAGAAGCTGTCGCCTTGATTGAATCATCAAATTCTGTCGTATTAACATTAATTCCCATGCCGATAACCACATAATGTATGTAATCCATCTCAGCACTCATCTCTGTTAATATTCCACATACCTTCTTCTTATTAAGAACTATATCATTAGGCCACTTTATACGGCACTCTGCGACATGTCCGTCCTCTGTAAGAACCTTGTGGATTGCCTCCTGAACAGCCATGGCTGCCACTATTGTAAGCATTGACGCATTGACTGGTGCTATATCCGGTCTTAAAAGAAGTGACATCCATATCCCACTTCCTGCAGGAGACACCCAATTCCTGCCTCGTCTGCCACGGCCACCTGTCTGGCTCTCTGTTATATAAAGTGTTCCATCAGCTGCACTATCTCTCTCTGCCGCTCTCTTAGCTTCGTTGTTGGTAGAATCTGTCTCGTCATAATACACTACTTCGCGGATAATTCCGGTTGTACTGCCTGTATCCACACATGTAAGCTGACTCATTATCTCACTTGATGTAAGAATATCAGGATACTGTGTTATATGATATCCCTTATTCTGGACTGCCTCTATAACATAGCCTTCTTCTTTTAACTGGTTTATCACCTTCCAGACAGCCGTTCTTGAAACCCCCAGCATATTGCACAGTGCCTGCCCTGACACATATCCATCTGATTTTCTCAAAACATTTAAAATCTTAGTCTTCATACCATTACCCGCCATGCTATTACTGCCATAAGCAGAAGTCCTAACGTAACAACTGTAAGAATAACTCCTGACACCGTTCTGTCACTCATGAAATTCTTAGCTGCTGTAAGTCCGTTAACTAATGCTCCAAGCATGAATTCCACAGCGAATAATATTCCGCTTCCGCTGCGAAGGAAAAGTATAATTATGAATACTACTCCTATTGCAAATGTGAGTGCTATATTGGCATAGTCTATGAGCATCTTGCTCTTTCTGTACGCGCCACTCGTTGTATAATACATAACGCCTCCATAATAAATATCTGGTGAATTACTATTTCATGCTGTGTCGTCCTGATTTTGGACTTTCACATGTCTTTCCACTGCTCTAACGTCCAATTCCGCGTGTCGGCTTCCCGATTTTGGACTTCCGGCATGACACACGCCACTCTAACGTCCAATTTACTTATAAGCTCCAAGTGTAGCTGCCATTACAGCCTTGATTGTATGCATTCTGTTCTCTGCCTCGTCGAATACAACTGACTGCTCTGACTCAAATACTTCATCAGTAACTTCCATCTCATCAAGACCGAATTTGTCATGAATCTCTTTACCAATCTTAGTCTTAAGGTCATGAAATGCAGGAAGACAGTGCATAAATATTGCGTTCTTAGAAGCATTGTCCATAACTGCTTTGTTAACCTGATATGGAAGAAGTGCCTTGATTCTTTCAGCCCATACTTCATCAGGCTCGCCCATTGATACCCATACATCTGTGTATAATACATCTGCGTCCTTAGTTCCTGCCTTAACATCTTCTGTAAGTGTTACAGAACCACCGCTTATCTTTGCCCATTCCTCACACTGTGCAACAAGTTCCTTGTCTGGGAAATATTCCTTAGCTGTGCAGGCTGTATAATGAAGTCCTAACTTAGCGCAGACAATCATAAGTGAATTACCCATGTTGTATCTTGCATCACCCATGTATACGAACTTAACGCCCTTTAATCTGCCAAGCTTTTCCTTGATTGTAAGCATATCTGCGAGCATCTGTGTTGGATGGTATTCGTTAGTAAGTCCGTTCCATACAGGCACGCTTGAATATTTTGCAAGGTCTTCAACTATCTCCTGACCGAATCCTCTGTATTCGATTCCTTCAAACATTGTACAGAGAACTCTTGCTGTATCAGCAATGCTCTCCTTCTTGCCAATCTGTGAACCTGTAGGGTCAAGATATGTGACACCCATACCAAGGTCATGGGCTGCTACCTCAAATGAGCAGCGTGTTCTTGTACTTGTCTTCTCGAATATAAGTGCAACATTCTTTCCGATAAGTGGCTGTTCTACAATACCCTTTTTCTTCTTATCCTTAAGCTCTGCTGCTAAGTCTATCAAATATAAAATCTCCTCAGGTGTGTAATCCTTGAGTGTTAAAAAGTCGCGTCCCTTTAAATCCATAACATCCTCCTGTCTGTATGGCAAATTCGCCTACATTGAATAATTAATAACTTTGTTCATTCTATCGCAATTATAGTACTTCGTCAAATGCGTTGTTTAATTTGTGTAGTTGCAAAACGGTCGGTTGTGGGAGATAGCAGATAGCTTCCGTTAAACTTCTCTGCATAATAATAGGCACTGGGCGTTCCATGCTTCGTCCCCGACCGTTAACGCTGGCAACGCACATCCTTGTGCGTGCCAGCTCACGCGTCCGTCCATGGACGCGTGTACACTCGTTCCTTCTACATGCCCAGTACCTTTATTATGCGTTCAGTTTAAAGTCAGCTCTCCGCCATCCCCCACAACCTCCCTTCCTCCACACTTCTCCAAATTCAGGTCAGAGTAGCTTTCCTCTCCTACACCTCTCCGGACTGGTTCGCCTTTCGGCTGCCAGTTTAAAAGGCTGCACAACCACTCTACTTTCCATCAAAATTCATGGGAGGGGCTTTGCCCTGTCCCATGAATATTCCGCATCTGCCACACCTTCCGTCCGCCAGTAAAAAAGGTGGTGTGGCTTTTCTGACTGCAAACTATGCACATAATAAAAGCATTGAGCAAAGTCACTACCTAAGTGTACGCGCGTCCACGGACGGACGCGCGAGCTGTCTCGCACACGGATGTGCGTTGACAGCGTAACGAAAACTTAAACAGCCTTCCACGCTCAATGCTTATTATTATGTAGCGTAGTTTGTACGGAAGAAAACCACACCACCTTTTTTATCCCTTAATGGAATATATGATCTCCAATTATTACAAAATCTGAATAGTTGTTAACATCTACAGTATATAATGCCCTGAATGATGTATAACCACCTATATTATTAACGCCTGATAATGCTTCAAGTGCTGCCTGCATGCATTCTGTGTTTCTCGGACCATTTGCAAGTCTTGCTGCAAATCTGTCTGATGGATTACCAGCGCCATCTGATACACCAGAGAACTGTGATCTCTGATAAACAACACCCGAAACTGTACCTGGATAATGTCCGCTTCGCACTCTGTTAAGAATAACATTTGCAACAGCGAGCTTTCCTGCATATGGCTGATATGCAGCCTCCCAGTCTATGATACATGCCATAAGCCATATATCATCATCTGATACGCTCATAGTTGGGTTATATGTTATATCTGTTCCTGATATTGTATTAGCAATTATCTTCTGTCGTCTTGCTTCCTCTGCTGCAACCGCTGCTCTTGCAGCTTCTGCCTCTGCCTCAAGTCTTGCTTCTTCTGCAAGTCTTGCAGCCTCTTCTTCTGCTTCAATAGCTTCAATCTCTGCTATTGTATATCCTGCAAGAAGATTATCTGTTCCAATCTGTTCTGCTATAGCCTCTGCTTCTTCTCCAAAACATAAGCACTGTGTCTGTACATAACCTTCGCAGTTTCCTGAACTAACTTTAGTCCATTCCTTTCCGACCATATCAACATCTACAAGTGTGTTAGTATATAATCTTCCCACAACCTGTGCTGTCTCTTCGTCAGAAGTGTCATAAACATCAAGATAAGGATTAGTAATTGCTACTGCCTTGTTCTTGTATGTTCCTGTTTCTTCATACCCAGTCACAAGAACCTCTTCTGTATTAGCTGAATAAGATGCAACCTTAATTCCCGTGTCAGTATTCTGTGTTTTCTCATAGGTAGTTGCCACTGCTGGAAGAACCGGTGTCATAAATAACACAATTGCAGCTCCCACATAGCAAGCAGCTTTGCTACTTCTAAGTTTCATATTATACTTCCCTTTCCGGCGGCTTATTTAGCTTCGCCTGTAAATTGTTACAGAAATGTTACAATTTATTACAGAAATATAATAGCAAAGTTACAGTAATTTGTCAAATATGTTAAAACCCGCTCATAGAGCGGGTTTGCGGGTTTGTTTATTAAATTCATTTTGCAAAATATAGTATATGACCATATATATAGTTGGTTATCTACTCACTTCTCTGTCTGACAGCTTCGTATGTAAGAATTGTACATGCTATTGCCGCGTTAAGAGATTCAACCTCTCCCTGCATCGGAATTCTTATAAGTGTATCTGCCTGCTTAGTGATATCCTCTGTAAGTCCATTCCCCTCATTGCCTATTAGAAATGCGGTTCCTTCCCTGTAATCTTCACCAAGATATGTATTCTTTCCGTCAAGATGTGCAGCATATACCTTAATTCCGGCATTCTGACACTGTGAAACTGCATCGCTAAAATCCTGCACATAAACAAATGGCACTCTGAATATAGAACCCATTGTTGACCTTATTGTCTTAGGATTATATATATCCACAGTATTAGAGCTCATAATAACTCCGGTAACGCCTGCACCTTCACCCATCCTTAATATAGTTCCCAGATTACCCGGATCCTGAAGATTCTCAACAAGAATCAGCAACGGATTGTCGGTAAGCATATCTGAAATACTGCTGTCCTTCATTCTTACAACCGCCATAATCCCCTGTGGTGTCTGTGTCTGTGACATTCTGTCAAATACATTATCAGCGACAATCTCAATACTGTCAGAAGAAATCCCCTGCTTCTTAACCAGCTCATGCACATACTCAGGATTGTTACTATGAAATCTTTCAGACATATATATCTTCACCAGCAAATCTGCCGGCACCTCAGATACCATGCGGACTCCCTCTACAACATATTCTTTATTCTTCTTTCTTTCCCTGGCCTTAGAAAGCAATGATATAACATGCTTTACCTGTGAACTGCTCGTACTGGTTATCATTATGAGGTTACCTTTCTGCCATGCATTACTTAGAAAGTAATGCACTTATATTAAATTCATAATCATTAATATCCTTAGTCATGGCAAGTGCTTCATCAATATCATAATCAACAAACTTACCATCCCTGTATGCTACAAGTCTGTTACTCTTTCCTTCAGCAAGAAGGTCAACAGCATAAGCACCCATAATAGACGCATACATTCTGTCCTTACATGTTGGTGAACCACCACGCTGCATGTATCCTAAAATAGTAGCTCTTGTCTCAATACCTGTTGCAGCTTCAATTCTTCTTGCCATTCCTGTAGAATGTCCGATACCTTCTGCATTAATAATAAGATGGTGTTTCTTGCCCTTCTTTCTTCCTTCTATAATATGATTAATAAGAGTCTGCTCATCATTATCATATCTTTCAGGAAGAAGGATATCCTCTGCACCATTGGCAATACCACACCACAATGCAATATATCCTGCATTTCTTCCCATAACCTCGATAATACTGCATCTTTCATGTGATGTAGATGTATCTCTTATCTTATCAATAGCTTCCATTGCTGTATTAACAGCAGTATCAAATCCAATAGTATAATCTGTACATGCAATATCAAGATCAATTGTTCCCGGAAGTCCGATAGTATTAATTCCCTGTGCTGCAAGCTTCTGTGCACCTCTGAAAGAACCATCTCCACCGATTACAACTATACCGTCAATTCCATGCTTTCTGCATACTTCAGCACCTCTCTTCTGACCTTCTTCAGTCATGAATTCCATGCATCGTGCTGTATAGAGGACTGTTCCACCACGCTGGATAATATCAGCAACGCTTCGCTTGTCCATATCAATTATCTCATCATTAAGAAGTCCGTTATAGCCCTTCTGAATACCCTTGACCTTAAGTCCCTTATTCAAAGCAGTTCTTACAACTGCACGGATAGCAGCATTCATGCCTGGAGCATCTCCACCACTTGTTAATACGCCGATTGTTTTAATTTCCTTTGCCATAACTTCCCCTTTCTTATCTCTTAATATTATTTTCTGCTTTATGTTACCACATTATAAAAGAAAAATCTTCTTTTTTTGATAATTTTTTACCAATGTTAATTAAAATTTATGTTGTAGCAACATTTTTCTCACCATATTTACTCTTAAGAATATAAAGCAGGTCTGATGTTACCTTTACGCACTGACTCTGTGGAAGCGCTATTCTCTGTTTTTCTGCCACACAATATATTGTGACTGTGTCTTTACCGTCCGATTCTTTGAAAATATCAGTAAGCTCATCCCTGTGTGTCTCATACTCAGCAAGACTGTCAAACCTAAGCCACAATCTTCTTGGAACACTGTCAAAGCTCACAACACTGTCTGCCGTAAGTCTTGCTGGTTTGTCGGCATCTGCCTGTATTCTTCCCGTAACAAATACTTTGTTGGTCGTATCAAAAAGTCTTTTATATTTTTGATAATTTCTTGAAAACATAATTACCTCAACACTTCCAACAAAATCTTCTATTGTAAGGTATGCCATCTGCTGCCCTGAACCGGTAGTAATAACCTTAATGTTACTTATAAGGCCACCTATCGTCTGCTTTGAACCGTTCATAAGCTTTGCCTGTCCGGTTTCCTCATCAATAAGAAAATCTGTACTTCTCGCAGAAATATGCTTCTCCCACATACCAGTATATTCATCCAGCGGATGTCCTGTTACATATACACCGAGAACTTCTTTTTCCCGTTCAAGCAGATCCTCCTTTTCAAACTCCTGAATATCAGGCACTTTCATTTCAAGGCTCTGTTTATCCTCTTCACTTACGAAATCAAATAGTGACATTTGTCCTGAAATAGCATCTTTATTCTGCTTAACAGCACTATCAATCATTCTCTCATAGACATTCATCATGCCCCGTCTTGTATTACCAAATGTGTCAAATGCACCTGCAAGTATAAGATGTTCCACTGTTCTCTTATTAATTACCCCTGCCATCCTTGTAATAAAATCCTGCATGGAGTGAAAATCGCCATTATTGGTTCTTTCTTCAATAATCGCAGTAATTGTAGGTCTTCCCATACTCTTTACCGCATTAAATCCAAACCTTATATTCTTACCTTCAACACCAAAATCAGCAATCGATTTATTGACATCAACAGGAAGAATACTAATTCCCATCTCTCTTGCTGCGAGAATATATTCTGCGACCTTACTTGTTTTATCAGTTACACTTGATATCAGCCATGCCATATACTGTACAGGAAAATGTACTTTCAGATATGCTGTCTGATATGCCACAACCGCATAGCATGCCGCATGTGATTTGTTAAATGCGTATTTTGCAAAATCCATCATCTCATCATATATCTTATTGGCAGTCTCTTCATTTATGCCATTCTTAATACAGCCTGGTACTCCGTTAGCCTCATTACCATATACGAAATTCTGACGTTCCTGCTCCATTACATCAAGCTTTTTCTTAGCCATTGCTCTTCGCACATTATCACTACCGCCCCACGAATATCCGGCAAGGTCACGGACAATCTGCATAACCTGCTCCTGATAAACCATACAGCCATATGTCGGCTCTAAGATTGGCTCTAACTGCGGGCATTCATAGGTTATGTTTCCCGCGTTCTCTTTTCCTTTAATATACTGTGGTATGAAATCCATTGGTCCCGGTCTGTAAAGCGATATACCGGCAATTAAATCCTCTAAACAATCCGGTTTTAACTCTTTCATGAAGTTTTTCATTCCGCCACTCTCTAACTGGAATATACCTGCACATTTGCCCTGACTTATACATTCAAATACAGCCTTATCGTTATATGGTATATTATCCACCGAAAATGCAGGGTCAATCTGCTGTTCACATTTTTCAGTCTGTTGGATTACAGTTAAGTTTCTAAGACCTAAAAAGTCGAATTTTAACAGTCCCAAATGTTCCAGAGTAGGACCTTCAAACTGCGTAACCTTGACATTATCTGCTCCAACTGCAACCGGAACATACTCTCCAACATCCTTCTGGCTGATAAGAACACCTGAGGCATGAACTGATGCATGCCTTGGCAGACCTTCAAGTCTCTTTGCTTTATCTATAAGATCCCTCACTGTCTCATCAGCTTCATACAATGCTTTAAACTCAGCATTTGGCTTAATGTCCCTGTCTGCGTCACCATTCATTGCACTATCAATCGTAACGCCAACCTTCTGTGGTATCATCTTGGCAATGTTATCAACCATCGCATATGGAAGATCCATAACCCTTCCGACATCTTTAATAACAGCTCTTGCTGCCATAGTTCCAAATGTGATTATCTGGCACACACATTCTTTACCATATTTTTCTATAACATAATCGATAACCTTCTGTCTGCCTTCTGGTGCAAAGTCCACGTCAATATCGGGCATGGATACACGCTCGGGATTCAGGAATCGTTCGAACACAAGATTGTATTTAACAGGGTCAAGCGTTGTTATTTCAAGGCAGTATGACACAAGACTTCCCGCCGCTGAGCCTCGTCCGGGTCCAACCGGAATATCATGTGTCTTGGCATAATTAATGTAATCCCACACAATCAGGAAATAATCGACATATCCCATTGAATAGATAACTGACAGCTCGTAAGAAAGTCTCTGGAATATATCATTCGAATCCTCTGCCCTTTTTATAACAACATCTTTTCTGTCTGCAACTATTGATGCTTTTGCCTGCTCTATAATATCTTCAATACATACATCTGCGGTCTTGTCCGGATATCTCTCCTTTAACCCCTCATAGCATAAAGCATTAAGATACACCCATGAATTCTTTCCATATTCTTCTGGCACATCAAACGCTGGCAGCTTTGTAACTCCGAATTCTATCTCAACATTACATCTTTCTGCTATCTTATGAGTGTTCTCAACTGCTTCCGGTGCGTATTTGAACAATTCCGCCATCTCTTCCTCTGACTTTAAATAGAACTGTCCGCCCTCATATCGCATCCTGTTTTCATCAGAAAGCTTCTTACCTGTCTGTATACATAATAATATATCATGTGCATCTACATCATCTGCATAAGTATAATGAACATCATTCGTACATACCAGTTCAATTCCGGTCTCATTATGCATACGCATAAGCTGTGGATTGACATAGTGCTGTTCTGCTATTCCATGATCCTGCAATTCAAGAAAGAAATTTCCCTTTCCGAATATATCCTGGAGTTCAAGGGCAGCATCTCTGGCTGTCTCATACATGCCTCTTGACAGATATCTCTGCACCTCACCTGCAAGGCACGCACTTGTAGCAATAATTCCCTCGTGATATTCCCTTAGCACTTCCTTGTCTACTCTCGGCTTATAGTAAAAGCCTTCTGTAAACCCCTTTGAGACTATCTTCATAAGGTTCTGATATCCGGTGTTATTCTCTGCCAGTAATACAAGGTGATTATATTTATCCTCACTCTGTCCTGCGCCTTTATCAAACCTTGACCCCGGAGCTACATACACCTCACAACCAAGAACAGGCTTGATTCCTACCTTCTTAGCCGCCTCGTAAAATTCAATAACACCATACATCACACCATGGTCAGTTATTGCAAGGCTGTCCATGCCAAGTTCCTTTGCCCGTTTAGTAATCTCTTTTATCTTACTGGAGCCATCCAGCAATGAATATTCAGTATGCACATGCAAATGTGTAAAACTCATAGCATCTCCTCCCTATGTAAAAAAATATAACATATTTTCGTTTATTAATCAGCAATTTTATGATATTCTATATTTAATTATTAATGTAAGGGAGTTGTATTATGTTAATATCTGATATTCCCGTAGGCGGGCCAATTTCAATTGAAATATCCATAGATAATGTCAGCTACGAGATGCCTTCCTCTGTTGTTGCATCCAAGAATGGCTACATTCTCATAGCGCCTTTTACATCAAAAGGTGCTGTAATAGATTTTTCTTCTTATAAGGATATTTTATTTAATCTTTATACCATAGACCCAGCAACAAAGAACCGTGTAGTCTGGAAGAATATTAACATAGAAACTATCACTTATAAATCAACCGGTTTCGCATCTGCTTACTACAAAATCTCGACCAATGTTTTTGCCAGCATTGCCTCTGAATGCGACAGAAGATTTAATCAGCGCATTTCAACTGAGGCTTCGGGACATATCTCATCAGATACCACAGAAGCTGATATTCCGGTAACGTTAATTGATGTCAGTGATAAAGGACTTTCATTTTCAACCAGCAACGAACTATTATATAACTATAATAATACATATATAACGTTTTCAGATCAGGCAAACGGAAAGCAGTTTAACTTTCATTTTAAATGTTTTATCATACGCAGCCAGTTGTATGGAGAACGCTACATTTATGGATGTATTATCCCAACTCCGTCCCGCGAATATCTTACATATGTTTTTCTTAAAAAAATTGAATCCAGAATCAGTTCTGCTAAAGAACAGTCTGAACAGACCGCTCTTAAAGATGCTGCTGACGTTGCTTCACAATCTATTGAAAGCACTTCGTCAGGATATCATTCACACATATCTGAAAAGAATAAGCGTTGATATAAGGGGCATATCACAATGTGATATGCCCCTTTATTATTAATCATCTTCTTTTTCTTTAGCTGTATCATCAGATTCATTATCGTCTGAATGACTGCCAATATTCTTCCATATATCGCTTTCCGGCTCACCACTAACTGTCGATGAATAGCTTCCATCTTCATTAAATGTTACGCTTTCTGCCACTTTCTCTGATGTTGAGAATAATGAAGTATCAACCGGTTCAGGTATTCCCTTTGCCTCTCTGAATATCTTCATGAATTCCTTGCCTGTGATAGTCTCATGGTCATACAGATATCTTGCAAGCTGATCCATTACTTCTCTGTTCTCTCTTATAATCTGCTTAGCCTCTTCATAACATGACGCAATAAGCTTCTTTACCTCGTCATCAACCTCTGCCTCAGTTGCCTGTGCACAGTTCATAGATGCTCTTCCGCTAAGATACTCATCTTCGACTGTTGATAATGCAACAAGTCCGAATCTGTCTGACATACCGTATCTTGTAATCATTGTCTTGGCAAGGTTAGTTGCTTTCTTGATATCATCATAAGCACCATTAGTAACTGAACCAAATACAACTTCTTCTGCAGCACGTCCACCAACAAGTGATATAAGGTCTGTCATAAGTTCATCCTTAGTCTCAAGATGCTTCTCTTCCTCTGGGAAGTTAAGCACATAACCAAGTGAACCATTAGTATGAGGTATAATAGTAATCTTCTGGACCGGATCAGAATTATTCTTGATAGCTCTTATAAGAGCATGTCCAATCTCATGGTAAGCAACAACCTGCTTTTCCTTCTTGCTAAGAACTCTTTCCTTCTTCTCCTTACCTGCTACAACTGTATCAAAAGCACCAAGAAGGTCCTTCTGGGTAACAACATTTCTTCCATTCTTAACTGCCGCAATAGCAGCTTCATTAATGATATTGGCAAGGTCTGAACCAACAAGACCGCTTGTTGCCATTGCAATCTCATCAAAATCAACTGTATCGTCCATAAGCACATCCTTAGAATGTACCTTAAGAGTCTCAATTCTTCCCTTCTTATCAGGTCTGTCAACGGTAATTCTTCTGTCGAGACGACCTGGTCTAAGTAAAGCCTTATCAAGTACTTCCGGTCTGTTAGTTGCTGCCAGAATGAATATTCCCTTAGATGAATCAAAGCCATCCATCTCTGCAAGTAACTGGTTCAATGTCTGCTCACGCTCGTCATTGCCACCGCCATACTTGGAATCTCTGCTCTTACCAATAGCATCAATCTCATCAATAAATATAATACATGGAGCCTGCTTAGTTGCTTCCTTGAACAAATCTCTTACTCGTGATGCACCAACACCAACGAACATCTCTACAAAATCAGAACCTGCAAGTGAGAAGAACGGTACATCTGCCTCACCGGCTACAGCCTTAGCAAGAAGCGTCTTACCTGTTCCCGGAGGTCCTACTAAAAGTGCACCCTTAGGAAGCTTTGCACCAATCTTGGCATATTTCTCAGGGTAATGTAAGAAATCAACAATTTCTGTAAGTGATTCCTTAGCTTCATCCTGACCTGCAACATCCTTGAATGTAACACCTGTCTTTTTCTGGACATATACTTTGGCGTTGCTCTTTCCAACGCCCATTCCGCCCATCATTCCACCATTCTTAGCAATTCTTCTATATACAAATGCAAAGATTATATATATGAATAAAAATGGCAGTACATATGCAAGCAGAAATTCTACAATTGAAGAACTCGAATCCGGAATATATCCTTCAAACTCAATGCCCTTTCTCTTAAGAAGTGGTACAAGAGTATCATCATTAACATACCCTGTATAATATGTGTATGAAACTCCTGCTATGCCAGACTGTTTCTCCTCTTCAACTGGTGTAATAAGAATTCTGTCCTGCTCTAATGCTACTTTCTTTACCTTATCTTCATCAATCATCTGCATGAACTGGTCGTAGCTTATCTCCTTGTATGTCGCATTCCTAAACATATTGCTAAGAAGCGTGAGTCCTATAAATGTTACAACTGCCGCTATAATAATGAATATTATAAGGTTAACATTCTTTGGCTTCTTGTTATTATTGTTATTATTGTTGTTATTACGATTATTGTTGCGGTTATCGTTATTATTATAACCATTGTCATAACCGTTGTTGTTATAATTATCCATACTCTTCTCCTGATATGATACTGTACTTATCTTAAGCATTTCCAAATAAGTCTGTTTTCATTATAAAGAAGGAAAAAATATAAATCAACCAAAATCTAAGTGTTTAATAAGATGTTTATATTTACTTTATATTCTTAGTTTTTTTCTTTAAACTATGGAAATTTATAATACAGGGCTGTATAATATTGCATATTTTTTTGATTACACATTCAGATTGGAGGAAAAGATGGCTGTTAAATATGTATTTGTAACAGGTGGTGTTGTTTCCGGTTTAGGAAAAGGTATCACTGCCGCATCTTTAGGCAGATTGCTTAAAGCCCGTGGTTTTTCTGTAACCATGCAGAAGTTTGACCCTTATATTAATATTGATCCAGGTACTATGAACCCTATCCAGCACGGAGAAGTTTTCGTAACTGACGATGGTGCTGAGACAGACCTTGACCTTGGTCACTATGAAAGATTTATTGATGAGAGCCTTAATAAGAATTCTAATGTAACTACCGGTAAAGTATACTGGTCTGTATTACAGAAGGAACGCCGTGGAGATTTTGGTGGAGGCACAGTCCAGGTAATCCCTCATATTACTAATGAAATAAAGAGCCGTTTTTTCAGAGATTATTCAACTGATGAAACTAAGATTGCAATTATAGAAGTTGGTGGTACTGTTGGAGATATCGAGAGTCAGCCTTTCCTTGAGGCAATCAGACAGTTCCAGCATGAAGTCGGACATGAGAACGCAATTCTTATTCACGTAACACTTATTCCTTATCTTAAAGCATCTGGTGAGATGAAGACTAAGCCAACTCAGGCAAGTGTTAAGGAACTTCAGGGAATGGGAATCCGTCCAGATATTCTTGTGTGCCGTACCGAACATCCACTTGAGGCTGGTATCAAAGACAAGATAGCACTTTTCTGTAATGTACCTAAGTCTCATGTACTTCAGAACTTAGATGTTGAGATTCTTTATGATGCACCTCTTGCGATGGAAGAAGAACATCTTGCACAGGTAGCATGTGAATGTTTACACCTTGACTGTCCAGAACCAGACCTTGATGAATGGAGAGCAATGTGCAAGGCCTGGAAGAATCCTACTAAGAAGGTAACTGTTGCATTAGTTGGTAAATATATCCAGCTTCATGATGCTTATATCAGTGTTGTAGAAGCATTAAAGCATGGTGGTGTATATAATTCATGTGATGTAACTATCAAATGGATTGATTCAGAAACTGTAACTCCTGAAACTGCTGATGAGCTTCTCTCTGACGTATCTGGCATATTAGTTCCAGGTGGATTCGGTGACAGAGGTACAGAAGGAAAGATTGAAGCTATCCGTTATGCCAGAGAACATAATATTCCATTCTTAGGATTGTGCCTGGGAATGCAGCTTTCAATTGTTGAATTTGCAAGAAATGTTATAGGATATGACGACGCACACAGTGTTGAACTTAATCCTAACACAACTCACCCTGTTATACATCTTATGCCAGACCAGGAAGGCATTGATGATATCGGCGGTACATTAAGACTTGGTTCTTATCCTTGTGTACTTGATAAAACAAGCAAGGCTTATGAACTCTATGGCGAAGAGCTTATACATGAACGTCACAGACACAGATATGAAGTTAATAATGATTACAGAAAAGTTCTTACTGAGAATGGTATGATGCTTTCAGGAATATCTCCTGACGGAAGAATTGTTGAGATGATAGAATTAAAGAATCACCCATGGTTTATTGCCACACAGGCTCATCCAGAGTTAAAGTCAAGACCTAATCGTCCACATCCATTATTCAGAGGCTTCATAACAGCAGCACTTGAATATCAGAATAAAAACCATTAATTATATTATATATGCATAACAAAAAACATCACCTGACGAATCCGACTTTCGTATCAGGTGATGTTTTTTATTGCTTTTGCTTATAAAATTATTATTTATTAAGACCATTAAGAATCTTCTTAATTCTCTTAACTTCATCGTCTTCTAACTTCTGTGATTCACAAATAGAAGCAACCATATCAACAGCCTTTCCGTTGAACCAGAAATCAGCTTCTTCCTTTAAAAGCTGTCTTCTATATTCTTCTTCTGAACGAAGTGGATGAATGAAAGCTGCCTTTCCTTTACGGTATGTATCAACAAATCTCTTGTCCTTCAACTTACCTACGAAAGTAACAACTGTTGTTCTTGCGTAATCCTTACCATAATCGTCTCTTAACTGATCAATAAGTTCCTGTACAGGAATATCCTGTGGTGCTTCCCATATAAGCTTCATAATTAATGCTTCACATGGACTTAATTCATTAAAATGATTTCTGCTCATAAACCCTCCTTAGGCTCTTCCATAGATATACATATTCTATATTATACTGCCATTATTAATATTTTTCAACTGTATAATGAATAGTCGGATATGGATTTCACAATTGTATTACCGATAAACTGAATCCATCAAATTCCTTTTCTACAATAGTGAAATTCTGGGGAAGTCCGCACATATATGCTTTCATTTTCCCTTTCTCTAATCTATAAACTATTTTGTCCAAAATGTCAAGCACACCTTGACCTGTAGCCTTGCCATAAGCCTCTTTTAATGTCCATATTCTGAAGAATCTTTGATCACTATCGCACTCTTTAATCCATTCTGCTTCAGATATGTCAAAGAAGCGTTTTGCCAGATTCTGTCTACCTTTGCGGGCTTTTTCAATATCAATTCCTACCGGTCTGTCGCCTATCACGCACGCTACATAATTAGACGAATGTGAAATATTGAAAAAAATTTCACGATTTGACAAAAAATAAGGTTTTCCTTGCGAATTATATGCTATTTCATAATCAAAGTACGGATTATTCGCTTCAATCAAAGAAATAATATCCACCTTCTCATATAGATTTTCATCTGTTTTATAATCTCTTTCTTCTGTTTTTATAGACCATTTTCCTACCGCATAATTAAGAAGTAGGCCTGCCGTCACGGTTTGCAGCTTATTTTCACGCATTTTCATCTTATCAGCCTTAGTTTTCCTGTATTCCGGAATAAGCGAATAGGCCTTTTCATATAACTTTTCATCAGTTAATGAATCTGTCGTTGTCACAAATATCATCATAATCATTCACCATCTATACACTTATTGTCTGTGCATCTGCCATATAACGCTTTGAGAACACAAATACTATATCACCTGATTTAATCAAGGTATCACCATTTCTTAAAACTTGTACGGCTTGCAACATCGCCCGCATATCCAATCTGGATAATGTCAAATATACGTTTTTTCTTATTATTCACCGTATCCCATCCTCCTACTTAAGCATATACCACGGAAGCAGCAATGCTCTTATATATTTTGCAAATGGCACATATGCCGTTATGTTAATGAATACCGGACATAATATAAGACACGCTATAAGAAGCACCGGTATTATTGAAATCATTGCATTGGCTCTCCTTACAGGTATTGCCACAAGCCATGCAAATAAAGTAACCGCTATTACATACACAGCCATATGAAGTATATCTGCTGCCCCCTTAAGTTGTCCTGCCACCGCAAGTGTTAACATTGCTGATACTGCAAAAAGTACACATGATATGAATGCATACAACGGCTTTCCTGCCACACGGTACATACGAGGCAGTGTTATAAATGTTCCGGAATTCTTATCAAGATAATATTCCACGATTCCAAAAAGTCCGCCTATATATACAAGAATTATAAGTAATGCCCTTAACGGAAACCCTCCTGTCTTATCTTCAAGCTGTGTCCCATTATCCTGTACACCATCTAACACCTTAAAATCAATTCTGAATGTGTCATTTCCGGATATGTATTCCTCATACCCTTTTCTTATCTCTTCCTCTGCCTTTTCTGAATGCTTTTTAAATATGTCTACAGAATTAACATAATTAACTGCAACCTCGGGCGAGTATGCCTTAAACATAGCAGAAAAGAATATCTCGTCAGTCATTGAGCTGACAAAATCTGACCTGCATATGATAAGCTCTATAATGTCTCTGTAGCTGCCACTGTCAAGCTTATCCTTAAGCCCTGTACCAACTACATAGCCACACTCTGTGTATTTATTCATTATATCCTGTTCAAGCTTTTCCTGCGATTCTGCTTCGTAGAATTGAACTGAATAATCGCCATTTACAAGATAATCTCTTGTCATTATGGCAATCTTATCGTCATCTTCAAGCACTATCCCAACCCTTACAGGCTCTTTCTCCTTAAGAGACGCTGTATTCGTAATTATTAACGCTGCAACAGGCATTGCAATAAGCACCACGACAATCACAGGATTCTTTAACTGCCTTTTAACAAGCAGATATAGCCAGTATAACAATCTCTTCATTATCTGTCTCTCCTTATCTTAACCGCCAATGCCCCTGCTGCCTGAAATATAATTATCCACATAACATTTGTCATAATGGTACTGATATCCACAGTTCCCTTGATTATCTGACATGCAAGTGTGAATAAGCCGTTAGTCGGAAGATACATGCCAATAACCCTCACACCCGGCGCAAGAAATGCTGATGAAACAATACATCCGGATGCATACATGCACGCCATTCCAAGGATGCACACCGTAATAACTGAATACACCGTGTCGTCAACTACTGAGAATATACAGTTTATAAATGAAACTGCCGCATACACAAGCACCACAATCCCCAGTATGGAAGCAATGAATTCTCCAACTGTCGAAACTGCCAGAACTCCTGATATTGCAGGCACCCCCAGCCTCATTACATTAATTATAATGAAAAACACTTCAAATATCATTATATACACAATGCCAACTCCTGCGGTTCTTGCAATTCCGGTATCAAATGCTGATATTCCCGCACCTTTAAGGCTCTTTGCAAGCGACCTGCTCTCCCCCTTCATATTACCGGCACATGTTATTGTGCTAAGTAAAAGCAGCATCACAATTGCCGTGCATACATAGAACTGTACTGTACTCAAGCCTTCTTTAACCGATATATCCCTTGTCTTAAAGTATATGCTTCTGTTAAGTGCATACGAAAGATATATGTCATTAAGCTTATTCTCATGTGTACCACGCAACCCCCTGTAATTCTTAAGCACACCATTGAACAAATCGTCAAATGTATATATCCCCGCCTCTGCAGTTGCAAGGTCAGAGCCTCCTGCCCTCACCATCTCACGGAATATCATCGAAGTATTATTAACACCCTCTGACTGACACACAACCTCAACAGGTGTATTCTCGCCCGACATAATATCACTTATCATATTCTCTGGCACAATAATAGCCATAACATAATAATTATTTCTTAATCCATCTATAGCCTGCTGTCTGTCAGTATATTCAAATGTACAGACATTCTTAATTGTGTCTATCTCACTGACATAATTGAATGCCATCTTAATATATCGAAACTCCTTATTATTATCTGCCGAATCAGAGTTTTCTGTATCATCATAATCAGGATACACAACAGCAACCTTCATCCTCATGTCGCTGTCCTGTGCCGTTGCAATGCCTATGCATGTACTTATTGCAATAACAAGCACTGCCGTCACTATCGTACCCAGAATTATCTTCGGTATAGATAAAAATGCGGATTTAATCTGCAATTTTAATAATTCCAGTTTCCTTCTCATCTAATCCCCCAATTAAATCTATCTGTGAATAATCTCTAAAAGCTCATTACCGGTAACCGGATGGTCAAGTTCATTAAGCTTACCATTCTTTAAAAGATACATTCTGTCAGCAAACTTTAATTCACCTTCTTCGTGGCTTGTTATGATGACTGTACCTCCGCTTTTCGTGTAAGCAGACAGATAATTCATAATATCCTGTTTACACACAATATCTAATGAAGCTCCCGGCTCATCTAATATAAGTACGGGTGGATTCTTAGCCAGTGCACAGCATATGCTTAAGCGCTTCTTCATGCCTCCCGACAGCTTATCAACACGTTTGTCAAGATATTCTGACACTCCTAACACTGCAGGAACACCGCCCTTTAAGTCTGCGTCCATGTTTCTTCCTGTATCACAGTACCAGAATTTAAGATTATCCCTTGCCGACAGCTTCTCCATAAGTGGATTCTCCTGCGGCACAAAACCAATATATTTCTGAAATACCAACGCATCTGCAAATGCATCTGTGCCATCTATCTTAAGACTTCCTCCATCTGCCTTAAGACTTCCTGCCAGTATCTCCAGAAGAGTAGATTTGCCACAGCCGTTGGCACCGACTATGGCAATATACTCTCCGCTGGCAGCATGAAACGAAGCGCCGTTAAGCACTATCGTTTTCCTGCCATATGATTTTCTAATATTCTCCGCCTCTATAAACATACATATATCTCCACATTAATTCTGGGCTGCTGTATCAAACTGGCTGTAATACAGCTTGTGATAGAATCCGTTCTTAGCCAGTAATTCTTCATGATTACCCTGCTCTATAATATGTCCGTCTTTCATAACAAGAATAACATCCGCAGACTGGATAGTTGAAAGTCTGTGGGCTACAATAAAGCTTGTTCTTCCCTCCATCAGCTTTGCAAATGCATTCTGTATCTTTATCTCTGTTCTTGTATCAATAGAAGATGTAGCCTCATCAAGAATAAGCATTGGCGGTTTTGCAAGCATAATTCTTGTTATACATAAAAGCTGCTTCTGTCCCTGTGAAAGGCTTCCACCATCCTCGCCTATAACTGTGTCGAATCCGTTAGACATTCTCTTGATGAATCCATATGAATGTGCTGCCTTGGCTGCTGCAATAATCTCTTCCTCTGTAGCATCAGGCTTACCCATTACGATATTCTCTCTTATAGTTCCTGACTTTAGCCATGTCTCCTGAAGAACCATACCAAAACCCTGTCTTAAAGACTTTCTGGTCATCTGTCTTATATCAGTTCCTGATACATCAATGCTTCCACTGTTAACATCATAGAATCTCATAAGAAGATTAATAACTGTTGTTTTACCACAGCCTGTAGGTCCTACAATCGCAATTCTCTGTCCCTTCTTGACATGAAGATTGAAGCCCTCAATAAGCTTCTTATCTGGCACATAAGAGAAGCACACATCATTAAGGTCAACTGTTCCATCAACCTCATCAACAACCTTTGCATCTTTTGCATCAGGAATCTCAGGGTCTTCTTCAATAAGTTCAAATATTCTGGCTGCACACGCAAGAGCATTCTGAAGCTCTGTGACAACGCCTGATATTTCGTTAAAAGGCTTAGTATACTGGTTGGCATAACTTAAGAAACTTGATAACTGGCCAACTGTGATACCGCCATTTATAGCTGAAAATGCACCAACAATCGCAACGCTAGCATATACAAGGCTGTTTACGAATCTTGTTGAAGGGTTAGTAATAGATGAGAAAAAGATTGCCTTTAAGGAATACTTCTGAAGCCTTTCATTAATCTCATCAAATTTTCTTACCGCCTCATCTTCATAGCCGTAAGCCTTAACTACCTTCTGTCCGCCAATCATTTCATCAATAAGTGCTGTCTGCTCACCTCTTGTCTCAGACTGAAGTTTGAACATGCTGAAGGTCTTTTTGGCAATAAAGCTTGCAACTAAAAATGAAAGTGGTGTGATAACAACAACTGCAAGTGTAATCTTAGCATTGATTGTAATCATGAATATAAGTGTTCCAAGTATAGTCATGACACCTGTAAAAAACTGTGTGAATCCCATAAGCAGACCATCTGCAAACTGGTCAACATCAGCAATTACACGGCTCACAATCTCACCATATGAATGTCCGTCAATGTATTTTAGTGGAAGAACCTGAATTTTTTCTATAGCCTCATTTCTAATGTCTCTGGTTACTTCATATGTGATTCTGTTGTTACATATGTTCATAAGCCACTGTGAAAGTGCTGTAATTCCAACAAATATGCCGATTCGAATAAGTATATTCACAATCTTTGCAAAATCCACATTATCCACACCGATAATGCAGTCAATTCCACGACCTACAAGAATTGGTACATAAAGTGTAGTTGCAACAGTTACTGCTGCCATAATAAGCGATAATATTATAAAAAAGCTGTGCTTCTTAATTCTTTTAAGGAGTTTTACAAATGTTGATTTATTCTTCTTCATTATGCTACACCCCCTTCTGAATCTGCTTTCTTAAACTGTGATTCATATATCTCCTTATAAACCTCACAATTTGCAAGAAGCTCGTCATGTGTTCCCATTCCTGCGACCTGTCCGTCATCTAATACGATAATGAGATCAGCATACATAAGTGATGCCGCTCTCTGTGAAACTATGAAGACAGTAGGAGAATTGTTCATTCCCCTTATAGCTTTTCGAAGTGCTGCATCAGTTGCAAAATCAAGAGCTGATGCACTGTCATCAAGAATAAGCACATCCGGCTTTCTTACGATTGCTCTTGCAATAGTAAGTCTCTGTCTCTGGCCACCTGAAAGGTTCTTACCTCCCTGCTCTATAACATAATCCAGACGTCCCTGCTTAGAATCTACGAATTCCTTAGACTGTGAAATCTCAAGTGCTTCATCTATCTGCTCATCAGTAGCCCCCTTCTTTCCCATCCACATATTCTCTCTTATAGTACCTTTAAAAAGTACTGCTTTCTGCATAACGATACCGACCTTATTTCTTAAAGCCTCAATATCATAATCTTTAACATTTACACCATCAACAAGTACTTCACCCTGTGTAGCATCGTAAAGTCTCGGAATAAGATTAACAAGACTTGATTTACCTGAACCAGTACCACCGATAACACCGATTGTCTGACCTTTCATAGCCTTGAAATTAATTCCTTCAACTGAAGGTGCACCTGAACCACTGTATGTAAGTGAAACATTCTTAAATTCAACACCTGGCTGTTCTTCCTTAGCTGCAGCTTCCTTAACGCTGCCATCTGCCATTCCAGATGTTACGTCGAATACAGACTCAATTCTTCCTGCACATGCAAGTGCCTTAGTTATTGTAATGATAAGATTGGCAAGCTTGATAAGTTCAACTAATATCTGTGACATATAATTGTAAAGTGCAACGACCTGTCCCTGTGTAAGCGCACCGGCGTTAACTCTTACTCCACCAATCCATATAAGTGCAATTATTGATACATTTACAACAACATAAGTAAGCGGATTCATAAGTCCTGATATCTTACCAACAAATTTCTGTAATCTGTTAAGGCTTTCGTTATCGTTTTTGAAACGCTTAATCTCATCCTGTTCCTTATTGAATGCTCTGATAACTCTCACACCGGTAAGGTTCTCTCTTGTTATTCCAAGAATCTTATCAAGTCCTGACTGTACATTTTTGTACATAGGTCTTGTTGCAAGCATGATACCGAATACGATAAGTGCAAGTACCGGGATTGCCGCAACGAATACAAGTGCTGCCTTCACATCAATAGTAAATGCCATAATCATCGCACCAAATACAATAAATGGTGAACGAAGGAACAGTCGCAGTACCATGTTGATACCATTCTGTACCTGATTAATATCACTTGTCATTCTTGTTACAAGTGTCGATGTACCAAGTGTATCCATCTCTGTGAATGAGAATGTCTGGATATGTGCAAATAAACTGTGTCTCATTCCTGTTGCTGCACCAACTGCAGCCTTGGCACTAAAATACTGTGCTGTGATGGCACATACAAGTCCTATGATTGCAAGAAGTATAAGCATAAAACACATCTGCATAATGTATCCCTTGTCTGCATTAACAATACCCTTATCGATAACTGATGATACTACCAGCGGCACAAACAGCTCAAATATCGCCTCAAGCATCTTAAAAAGCGGTGCCAGAACACATTCCTTTTTGTAATCCTTAAGGAATCTCATAATCATTTTCATAAGAAAACTTCCTCCATTAATTCAGTGACACTAAAGCGTCCATAAGAAACTTATATGAATAACATCTCTTCATGCCAAAGTACTCTCTATAAACTTCATAATTATAATATGAATGTTCAAACTGTCTTGAATACAGATGCGCTATATCAACGCGCATTGTAAAATCTGGTATACAGCCGGACGCTTGATTAGCTGCTGCCATAATGTCCACTGCAAGTATGCCAATAACTGCATTCTTGGCTTTAAGAAGGGCATCGTAATCATTCACTGCGTCAAGCATGTATCTATACACATAGTACATTGCAAGCTGCTCATATTCATGTGCAAATGCTTCACTTTCCGCATGGTAAGTTTTCATTACCGCTGCAAGCCCAGAATCATCCGCCAGCCCGTCTAGGAACTGTCTTACTCTCGCCACATGAATATTCCAGTCAGGATTGATTACCTCCATTCCTTTAAAGTCATCAAAGAAATGTCTCAATCCCTTTATCAGCCTTTTGCCATGCAGCTTCTCATCCCGGCTTTTCAGCTTGTCAAGCAGCTCCTCTCTGTAATCAGGTCCACAAAACCGCTTTGCAACACCAGCTATAAGCTCGTCCCTTTCAGCATCAAGATGCTTCTGGATACGCTTTGCATAATCAAGATAGAGCATCAGCCTCTCAAATATACTTATATCCCTGTCTGATATTATTCCAAAAGCCACTATTCTTGCCTGCCGAAGCTGCATATATGTATATGCATCTATATCATTAGGCTCCAGCGTAAGGCTGTTATCCTCAACCGTATCAAATGTAAGTTCATCTTTATAAGAAAGCATCAGCTCACCAGCCGTCTTACACGAGGGGGCTATGCCAATCTCTCTTATATTGCCATAATCGTTAATAAATCTTGGAAACTCTGCACATGTTTCACACAGCTTATCCTCTCCAAGTTCTATATATAAATCGCACAGATTATCATCATTAAGAAAAGGACATCGTCCTCCTTCTTTCAGTGTAAATGTACATTCTCCGTCCTGGGATGGTACCATTACACTCTTCAGGCGCTTTCCAAAAGCACCTTTAACTGTTTTATAATATTTGTAAGAATCCTTATCAACATCGACATCCCACCCGGCACAGCATGTATCTGTACAGGCTCCCGCAATGCATCTGAAATCCTTATAATAATGTGGTGTCATTACTTTCATTTTATTATCTCCCGCATATAAACCGGCATGTTAAGTGCATCTGTTAACTACGCAAAAATTGTCTGCCACACCTTATTAGTGCAGCAGACACATTTACATGTACATATTATTATAATTACTGTTCTTTTTCTTGTCTACAATATACTTATACACTGTGACACACGCAAGAATAATCATAAGCCCCTCTGCTGCCATGTATGTATAGAACAGATATGGCTGTCTTAACGCTGACACAAGAAGCGGTGAGCTGACTGCAAAATCATACATCCCCGTATCACCTATATATTTAGACATAACAACCGTACTCATGATTGTTATATTAGGAAAAGACATATTACCAAGCACAAGTGCCACAATCAGCACCGTATTGCGTATCAGAAAAAATGTCCTGCTCACCTTAGCTTTACTAAGACAGCTCATAACAATGCCTCCAATTATACATACAAGAAATAAAAGAAACATCATATACATCTCAGAAGCTGCAAATGCAGACACTTCTGTTGTCGCAGTCTCATATCCTGTAAGCAGTGCAAAGAACCCAAATATAGAGCGGCCACCCATAATACATGCCGCCACAACAAATAATAATAGTAAAAAATTCCTTCTGATTAACTTCCTGTTATCCATAATTCCTCCATTTGTATTATTATCGCAATTATGGAGGAAGATTTCAAGTAATTTATATAAACTTACTGCGCCACTTTATTGCCTCATCCCTATACGCAATCGCTGTCTCCATAAGCTCATTATACTGTGCCTTTACACTTTCTATTGTTGCCTCAAGCTGGCTTATTGTCTGTATTGCCTGTCTGTTTTCCTGCATATATGTATTAAGCTGGTTTTCGTACTCTGATATTTTCTGTTCATTCTGCATCAGCATGTCTGTATCCTGACATTTAATGAATTTCCCATCTGATGTTATTTCGTAGAAACTGTCTACATACAAAAATGCTTTTCCCTGCATTCCAAACACTTCATACATATCAACATTTTCACAATCAACAGGAATATTAAGACTGTCACCTTCTTCCAGTGGGTAGACAGCTCGCAGCGACAGTCTGTCCGTAAGCGGGTTTGTCACCATATAAAACAGCATTAACCTGTCTTTATTTACTACAAGCTGTGGACAGTGCATATCTGGGTTCTCGCTGCTTTTCACACGAAAAAGTGCTTCATTGTTCATCACATTTTTAACAAGAATATCTCCGTTCTGGTTCTGATATGCATAATATATTGTGTCTCCCAGCACTACATCTGAAAGTCCGTCCAGAAAGTCTGACACAAGCATTATCGGGCGTTCTATACCGTCTATGTACGCCGTTCTCAAAAATATATATCGTGATATGCTATAGATTATAAGCCGTCTGTCACTTCCGGCTGTGTATACATTTGCCATAAAAGGACACTCCCGTTTTTATATTATTATATGGTCACGCAAATGTAGATAGAACATATAATGTAATAAAGAAACGAAGAAGGAAAAGATAATGGCTAAATGTAAATGCAGCAAATGTGGTTCTACCCGCATTGTAAGCAATATTGTGCAAAACATGCCTAATGGCTGCTTTGATGTATGCACGAACCCGATATGCGGTTCCCCCGATGAACTCAGTATTCTTGCCCCTCTTATCTATGATGAGATAGGTATTAATCTGTGTACCACATTCGCTGTCGGCACAGATATTTCAACGACTTATCCAACAGCTACCAACGCATCAGTCAGTGTTATAGATATAGCCTACACTTATGGTGATGAAAATGTTGAAATCACCCAGATAGCCGGAAGACCTAACTGCTACTCTGTGAAACTTGCCAACCTTACTGTAACATTTGCAGTAACGCTTTATGATGAGTCATGCAGAGCATTAGCAACTCTTACCCCAACGGCAGTCTACCTTCCTAACTCAACTACTGCTGCAACTTATGATGAAGACACCAATCCGACATCTGTGACCCTTGAAATATTCGCTCCTTACGGAGTTTCCTACAACTCGAATAACGCAACTCCACCTGTTTATACGCCTGCACTTAACAGTATAGGTTTCTTATCATCTGACAATATTGTAACCCAGGGACTCAACCTCTATGCAATACCTAAGCTTTTAGGTCTTGATACTACAGATGATGAGGTTACTGTAGGTCTTACTCTCATCTTACAGAGCCTTTACTTCTGTGGATACCGCGTAACAAGTGCCGGCAGAATCTCAACGCCTAAGGGCAGCATTGTTTCCGGTGAAGAATCTGACTGCATCAAGTTCGTTTGCGGCAACCTCTTAGACAGAGCCATCAAACCTCTCGATTTAAGCCCACCTTCATGTGAAGGTAACTTAAAAAAAGACTGCAAGAAGCCTTGCATGAATGACTGCACCGACACTCTTAACACTAACAGCACAGCCTGCCAGAGCGCATGTAATAATGGTAATAGCAGCCAGACTTCCTCTGGTGCATGCGCCGGACCTTGCAATGGCATATGCAGCAAGACTAATTAATAACCTCAATCTGTGGGAACAGACGCCTGCCTGGCGGCTGTTTCCATGTACATATTTTCTTCCATCGCAAATATTTTAATTGCTAATTTCCCTACTATGTGTGTATAATTAATGAAATATATTATATTGAACTGTTGTATACACAGTCGCAAAGTAAATATATTCTCTTTACAGCGTCCGTATACACACAGTCCGCATAGAAAGGAGTTACTAATGAATTTTAAAAAGTACAGGTCGAGATTCCTTTTGGTTTTTGCGGCCCTCACTCTCTTGTTCTCTTCTGTTCTTCTTACTTCATGTCAGGGCAAGAAGATTAAGAACACAGTATTTTCTGTAGATGATCTTGCAGGCAAGACTATTGGTGTTCAGTTAGGAACAACTGGTGATACTCTCGTAAGTGATTACGAAACTGACGGTTCAGGCACAACCGTATCAAGATACAACAAAGGTTCTGATGCTATACAGGCTTTAAAGCAGGGTAAAGCTGATGCTGTTGTTATTGATGAACAGCCTGCTTTAGCATTTGTTAAAGCTAATCCAGACCTTACAATTCTTGAAGAAGAATTTGCAAATGAGGATTATGCCATCTGTGTTGCAAAGGGCAATTCCCTTACTGCAAAGCTCAATGAGGCTATTGAAGCACTTATGGCAGATGGAACTATCCAGAAGCTTATTGACGATTATGTTGGCGATAATGCTACATTTTCAGGTTACAAATCACCAGACGGTGTAAGCCGTACTAACGGAACTCTTATTATGGCTACAAATGCTTACTTTAAGCCATACGAATACTATGAAGGCGGCTCTATTATCGGTATTGACGCTGATATTGCACAGGCTATTGCTGATTATCTCGGCATGAATTTAAAGATTGAGGATATGGAATTTGATTCAATTATCACTGCTGTATCTTCTGGTAAAGCTGATTTCGGTATGGCTGGTATGACAGTTACAGATGAGCGTAAGAAAAATATCGATTTCACAACTACTTATACAACTTCTAAGCAGGTTATTATTGTCCGTGACGACAATGCGTCTGCAACAGGCATGAGCTTTGCCGAGAAGTTCAAGACAGACTTCATCAAAGAAGCAAGATACACTTATCTTCTTAAGGGTCTGTTTAATACAGTAATTATTGCATTCTTTGCAGCACTTATGGGTGTTGTTATTGGTTTCCTTATTGCAGTTGTCCGTTCTAACCATGATAAGACAGGACATATGAAGATTCTTAACTTCATTTGCAACATTTATCTTACTGTAATCAGAGGAACACCAACTATGGTACAGCTGCTTATTATCTACTATGTAATATTCAGTTCTGTACATATTGACAAGCTTATTGTTGCGATACTTGCATTTGGTATCAACTCAGGTGCTTATGTTGCCGAAATATTCCGTTCAGGTATTATGTCTATTGATAACGGACAGTTTGAAGCAGCACGAAGCCTTGGTCTTTCTTATAAAACAACTATGATAAGTGTTATTCTTCCTCAGGCATTCAAGAATGTTCTCCCAGCACTTGCTAATGAGTTCATTGTTCTGTTAAAGGAAACATCTATCAGCGGTTATATCGGTCTTAACGACCTTACAAGAGGCGGCGATATTATCCGAAGCATAACTTATGATCCAATGCTTCCACTTATTGGTGTTGCCATCATCTACCTTGTAATGGTTATGGGACTTTCACAGCTTGTTAAGAAACTTGAGAGGAGGTTAAGAAACAATGAGCGATAATACTAACGAAATCATACTTGAAGTTAAGGATTTGAAGAAATCTTTTGGCGACCATGTTGTATTAGAATCAATCAATACAACAGTCCGCAAAGGAGAGGTTATTGCAATTATCGGACCATCTGGCTGCGGTAAATCAACATTTTTGCGTTCACTTAACCTTCTTGAAACTCCTACAGAAGGTCATGTATTATTCCATGAGCAGGATCTTACAGATAAGAGTGTAAATGTGGATGAATTAAGAGAGAAGATTGGAATGGTGTTCCAGCATTTTAACCTTTTCCCTAATATGACTATAAGAAGAAACATAACTCTTGCTCCTACTAAGCTTGGACTTATGAGCAAGGAAGAAGCTGATAAGAAAGCTGATGAGCTTCTTGCAAGAGTGGGACTTTCTGACAAAGCCGATGCTTATCCTAACCAGTTAAGTGGTGGTCAGAAGCAGCGAGTTGCTATTGCAAGAGCACTCGCAATGAATCCTGAGATAATGCTTTTTGACGAGCCGACATCCGCACTTGATCCTGAAATGGTTGGTGAGGTTCTCGCAATCATGAAGGAACTTGCTGCATCAGGAATGACAATGATTGTCGTAACTCATGAGATGGGATTTGCAAAAGAAGTTGCCAACAGATGCATGTTCTTCTATGATGGAGTCATCAATGAAGAGGGGGCTCCGGAAGAATTCTTTGGCAATCCTCAGAGTGAGCGATTGAAGGATTTCTTGTCGAAGGTGCTTTAATTAGCACAAAGGTGGGCATTGAAATAGGGAGATGTTATACAAGCCCTCATGGATGCCTGCACCTAGTGTAAGTAAATGCCGTCATATACAATGTCTTTTAGCTGTGTAAAAATCAAACGTGCTTCGCTTGAACGAGATTTTTACACAGCACTTTTTGTATATAACGGCATTAACTTACACACGGTTCGGCATAAATCGGTCTTGCATAACATCTCCCAATCTCAAAGCCACCACCCCGCTACTAGGCAGCCAAAATAAGTGCAGACATGCAGTACAGTATACATTACATCTCTATTGGTATTCCCATATGTTCATTCCATATTTCTTCTGCATTATCTTCAATAGAATAGTGCATTATAAATTCAGGAGAAGTTTTTAACATTTTATTTATAGTTGATTTCGCAATTATATGCTGTGCCTGAAGTTCAGATAAATTATGTTCTTTAACCAAATATTCTGTTAAATATAATTTATACATTTCTACAGATAATTTTTTCATCAACAACATCTCCTCTCTTTTTCTTTTATTATAACACATTCTGTCAATTGTAAACATTTTAAACTGTTGTGAGTGTGAAATGAAATTTGTCTGGTAATATAATTATATAGCATATTATCAATATCATTCACATTTATTTTCTTATTTAAATTCTTTAGTGTTTGTGCAAGTATTACGATTTCATTATCTGCAATAGATCCCTGTACTATATCATATTTCTGATTAATGTTATGAAAATGTGAACCTATTGAATTCATATATTCAAAACCATTCCTGTTGTTAATAATAAATTGCGCCCATTTTATATCTAATTTTGTAAAGTTTAAAATATTACAAATTTCTTTTGCCTTTCTTTCATTATATTCAAATACTAACACATATGGTTCAACATATATTTGCTTATATGAATTGGTTTTCTTAGCTTTATTTATTGCTGTATTTTTGGCAAAAGAAAATGATGGAGTTGTATAAAATCCCTGTCCAAAATCAACTTTAGATTTACCTCGTTTAAAATTTATGCCATTTTTTATAATATTCTCAGCACCTGAAGAAATAGTTCCATGATATAATTTCATATTTTATCACCTGCATTTAATATTTAAAAGTATTATATATCAATATATGATAAATATCAATATGCAATTATATTTATATTATTGGAATACAGTTCAATCAGTAAAAATATTACTATATGCAAAAAGTTATGAAAAATTTTGTTTAACTCCATCAAAACAAACATATCCACACCCAGAATGCAATGCCGCAGGCGAGCATTCGTCCGGAGGCTGGGCACTCGAAGGAGAAAAAGTCAGCCGTACAGTGTGCTGTGGGAGGGGGTGTCGCTTAAATGTATGTTTATGTTGTGTGCTCGATTTATGACGAGCCGTGTGAATGTTAATAACGCCATCTGCAAAATGTCTGTGCATGAAATCTCGTTCAAGCGAAGCGCGTTTGATTTCATGCATAGTAATAAACTTTGCAGATGGCGTTATTTACTTTCACTAGGCGAGGAATCCATGAGAGCATGCAATATAAACATACATTTAAGCGACACCACGCCTCTCCCACAGCACACTGTACGGCGTCCGGTCTATCAAGCCTCCTTCGAGTAGTCAACCTTCAGAAGACACAGTCCCTTCGCCGGCGCAGTTGCACCTGCAAGGCTTCTGTTTCTCTCCTCTAAAAGTTCATACATACTCTCTGGTGTTCTCTTTCCCTGTCCAACTTCAAGAAGTGTACCACTTAAGATTCTTACCATGTACTGCAGGAATCCGCTTCCATGATATGTAAGATTAAGGAATGACCCCTTTAAAGAAACATCTATCGAATAAATCTCACGGACTGTCGATTTCTTCATCTTGGGATTACCACAAAATGATGCAAAATCATGTTCTCCAGTAAGTATGTCTGCTGCCCTCTTCATGGCATCAACATCCAGCTTACCCTCAATTATATTGACATATTTTCTGTTAAATACAGGCTTCTTATCCCCAACATAACATGTATAGCAATAAGTTTTCCCCTGCGCATTGTAACGGCTGTGGAATCTGTCAGATGCAACACGAACCTCCTGCACACAAATATCTTCTGGAAGATATCTGTTCATATAATCGCATATCTCATCTTCCTTCATCTTTGTTTCCATATGTGCATTGGCTACCATTCCCTTTGCATGCACTCCGGCATCTGTTCTTCCTGCACCTATAACCTCAACCTCAGTTCCTGTCATGGCAGAAAGCACTGATTCTAACTTTCCCTGAATTGTCATATCTGTAGTTGGCTGATGTTCCCAGCCATAATACCTTGTACCATCATAAGTGATTATCATCTTATAATTCTTCATTCATATCTCCCATTCATTCTTCTGTCCATAAACACTTTTATATCATCTTGCCAGATTCTGCTTCATACCATCGAGAAAATCATATATTTCATCCATAAACACCTTGCCATAGCGCTCATATTTATTCTCACCGACACCGCTTACTGACAACATTTCTTCCTCATTAAACGGAACTTTAAGACACATATCTATAAGCGTCCTGTCTGAAAATATTACATATGGCGGAACACCTACTGAAACAGCTATCTGTTTTCTTAACTCACGCAGTCTGTTAAACAACATAACACCTCTGTCATTAAGTGCATCCTCCGGCTTCTTTGACTTGGGCGTTGCATATGCTGACTTTGCAGCAGCGGCAGAACGCTTCATTCTGTCTGCCACCATTGCAGCATTCCTTGATACAGGTGCACTGAAACGGTTTCCCGGATACATATAAGCCTCATCTGCTTCCCGTTCTGCCTCATCAATAACGCAGTTAGAACAGTTATGGCAGTTGTATCTTCCACCCTTTGGATTGTCTGGTCTTTCTCCAAAATATTTAAGTATATACTCTCTTAAACAGCCTGTTGTCTTGCAGTAATCGACCATTGCATTAAGCCTTCTTTTATCAAGAATCATAAGACGTGCCTGTTCTTCTGCATCCATATCAGGATTAGGCTCTCTATGTTCTATGAAAAACTTATTTATCATAATATCCTGCGGAGAATACAGTAATACGCATTCTGAATCCTCTCCATCTCTTCCGGCACGTCCAGCCTCCTGATAATAATTCTCTATACACTGCGGCATATTATAATGAATTACAAATCTTACATTTGACTTGTCAATTCCCATTCCAAATGCATTAGTTGCAACAACAACTGGCTTGATATCATATATAAATGAATCCTGATTTTCTTTTCTTTCTTCTGCTGAGAGACCCGCATGATACTTAGTCACAGAAAGTCCGTTAGCATTAAGCATGTCATAGACTTTTTCAACATTTTTTCTTGTAGCACAGTATATAATCCCACTATCCTGTCTGTGGCTTACAAGGTAATCAAGTATATATGAATCCTTGTCCTTAATATGCTTGACCTTGAATGTCAGATTGCTTCTGTCAAAACCTGTCGTGAGTATTACAGGTCTTTCGAGTGAAAGAATCTGCAATATATCATCTCTTACTTTGCTTGTCGCTGTAGCTGTAAACGCGCTTATTATAGGACGCCTTGCCAGTTTCTTAACAAACGACAATATATTCAGATAACTTGGTCTGAAATCCTGCCCCCACTGTGATATACAGTGAGCTTCATCTACGGTAATCATAGATATCTCTACATGTGTGGCAAAATCAAGAAAGCCCCAGGTTTCCAGCCTTTCAGGTGCAACATATATGATTTTATACCGTCCCTGCTTTGCAAATGCGAGTGCCTTAGTTATCTGATTATCTGTCAGTGAACTATTAATATAAGCAGCATGCACCCCTGCCTGATTAAGCGCTCCAACCTGATCCTTCATTAGCGATATAAGCGGTGAAACAACAAGAGTAATGCCGGACATTAACAATGCCGGCACCTGATAACATAATGATTTTCCCGCACCTGTAGGCATAATTCCTAACACATCCTGCCCTGCAAGAATAGCATCAACTAACTTTTCCTGACCCGGACGAAATGAATCATACCCAAAATAATGCTTTAAAATTCCGTATTTATCCATATATTACTCTCTTTTCAATCTTCTCTTACTCTCATACATTTTCTTATCTGCTCTGCTTCTTGTATCTTCAAAGTTCTTATCTGTCTTTATATCATATTCAGCATAACCACATGCAATCTGCACATTAAGGTCTTTGATTCCAAGTTCTTCTTCAGTATACTTTTCAAGTTCCCTTAGCTGCTTTACATGTCTTCCAATATCAAAGCTTTTTTGCTTCTGATTAATTACAGTACAGAATTCATCCCCACCTATACGATAACATTTACCATGTCTGCCAAATATCTCTTTAATAATTCTGGCTGATGCCTGTATATAGGCATCTCCTGCTGCATGCCCCAGATTATCATTACACCACTTAAGGTTATTAAGGTCAAATGTCACTATAGAATACCCTTCATAATCAGAAGTTTCCTGTTCCCACTCCTCAAATGCAGAGCGATTATAAACCCCTGTCATAGTATCAGTTACAGCCATCTCTTTGTAGAAATCCACCTTCTGGCCTTCTTTAATCTTCTCAAATGCTTCTGATATGCTCTCATAACCAAGCACAATAATAAATATAAGAATACCCAGTTTTCCTATAAGATCTGTCTGCTGCATTCCCTTATAATATGCAATAAGATCAACAATCATAGAAATTCCAAGTGCAGCCGCACCTACAATATTAGCCTTTACTTTCCTGTCAAAGCCTTTAACCCATACTCTTTTAATAAGAACTGTCCAGAAATATACAAGTGACATAGCAAGCATCATATGTATAATGTACACGCTGTTCTTAAACTCCCACACACCTGTCATATGACATACAAGCAGTATTACAGCTGTTGCAGCATATATGGCGCACAAGATATTATTCAGAGCACTTTTCCCTATCTGGAAAAAATTCTTCTCTGCCTGCATAAAAGGAATAGGCATCATCATAAGCAGTATATACCCTATCAGTGAACCTATCTTCCTGTTCTCCACAAGAATTGTTGCAATATCAGTCTCATTAAGAGCCCATGCACCTATAATCATTGCAAATATACCAAAATAAAACAGTGCTTGTGTCTGTGCAATCTTCTTTCTGCAGAAAATCCATAATATAATCATAGCAAATCCAACTATTATTATAAACGAACTAAGTACTGCTGATGGCAGCGATTTCGCAATAAGCTCTTTTATAAGTTTTGTCTCGTCACCATATTCAAATGTTGTTCCTCTTATCTTATGACCAGCATATACATTAGTAAGCCTTACGATTATATCTGTTGTATATGGTGGAATGTTCACAATCGTATAATTAGTTCCAGTGGTTGTTCCATATACAGACCTATGTGCTTTTATATAATATATAAGTCTTCCACCTGCATATACTTCTACTTCCTGATGCCTGCTTACAAATGCCAGTGCCTTATTATTTCCTGCACTTGCTCTAATCTTCACATGATATTCAATTGTGTCATCTCCAATATATCTTGTATCCTCTGGTTTAACTACGACACTCGTTCTTTTATCTGCCGGTGTCACCTTATCTACAGTGCTGAATATAAATCCTGAAGCCATAAAAAGCAGAAATCCTAATAAAAATATACAGTAAAAAATCCTGTTAACTAATTTAATTCTTTTCATAAAAAAAGCCTTTCAGCCGTACTATAGTGTTATCCGTAATAAATCTAACCCTATAATACAGTAGAATGGCTTTATTTTCAAATGATTTTTTGTTGTTCTGTATTTTGTACACTATTCGCAAAGTTTTAAAACTGCATAGCACTACAAGTTACTATTATATACTTTTAGCAAGTTCTGTTGGATTCTCTGAAAACTTCAAAGCTACATCCCTTGAAATAACTCTTGTCTTAACAAGATTAGCAAGCGAATAGTTCATTGTGTGCATACCTGTCTGCATATTTGACTGAAGAACGGTCTGAATCTGATTAGTCTTCTTCTCTTTAATAAGATTAGATACTGCTGTATTATTAAGCATAATCTCTGTTGCAGCAATTCGTCCTTCCTGCTCTGCACGAGGTACAAGTGTCTGTGTTATAACTCCAGTTAATACAGATGCAATCTGTATTATAAGTGCAGACTGCGCCTCAATAGGGCATGCACTGATTATACGCTCAACTGTCTGTGTAGCGCTTCTTGTATGAAGTGTTGATAATACAAGATGTCCTGTTTCAGCAGCTGTAATTGCTGCATTGATAGTCTCATAATCTCTCATCTCTCCTACAAGAATAACATCCGGGTCTTCACGAAGTGCTGAACGAAGTGCTGTCGCAAAATCAGGTACATCTCTTCCTACCTGTCTCTGATGTATCATAGATTTCTTAAACCCATATACATACTCTATAGGATCTTCTACTGTTATAATATGTCTTGACATATTGTTGTTAATATAATCAATCATAGCTGCAAGTGTTGTAGACTTACCACTTCCTGTAGGACCTGTTACAAGAATAAGACCAGACCTTTTCTCAACAAGCTTAGAAAAAAGTTTTCCTGAATGTCCCAATTCTTCAAACGACGGTATAACAGAATCCAGAAGACGGATACTTGCTGCAAGATTTCTTCTCTGATGATATATATTAATTCTTAATCGTCCACCAGACTCATCAGTAGATGCCACGTCAATATCTTTTCCTGCCTGAACATTCTGTATATCTTCATCACCAAGAATTGAGAATATCATATCTTCTGTTTCTTCTATCGAAGGTGTTATATCAAGAAGCTCAAGTTCACCATATTTTCTTACTGCAACCGCTTCTCCTGCAGTAATATGCAGATCTGAACACCTGTTATCTCTTGCGTATTTAATTAATTCTTTTAATTCCATGTTCCCCTCCCATACATTTTGTTCATTAGTATGAACCACAATAAAATACTACCATAATAAAAATGCATATTCAATCACACTTTTATCCCATTTTTCTTACATATATCATTAAGGCAGCATCTTTCACAGTGTGGCGTAGTACGCGCCGTACATACCTCTCTTCCGTGGTCTACAAACCGGTGGCATAATCCACTTCCTTCTTCTGGCGGGACTATCTTCCACAATGCCATCTCAACCTTCTTAGGCTCTTTCTCGTCTTTTACAAGACCTATTCTGTTACAAAGCCTTATACAGTGTGTATCTGTAACAATTGCCGGCTTTCCGAACACATCACCCATAATAAGATTGGCACTCTTCCTTCCAACTCCAGGAAGCTTTAATAATTCTTCCATGCTGTCAGGAACTTTATCATTATACTGTTCATGAAGCATGCGCATACATGCACATATATCCCTTGCCTTGCTTTTTCCAAGACCGCAAGGTCTTATAATCTTTTCAATCTCTTCTGGAGATGCTGCAGCAAGTGATGCTATATCAGGATATTTTTCATACAGCCCCTTAACCACAACATTTACTCTTGCATCAGTGCATTGTGCCGCAAGTCTTACGCTTACAAGCAGTTTCCAGGCATCATCGTAATCAAGACTGCACTCCGAATCCGGATATTCTGCCTTTAATCTTCTTATAACCTCTAAAACAAGTTCTTTCTTAGTCATAGATTACGCATCTTTCTTCTTATAATTAGCAATTCCGAATATTGCAAGAAGCAATACACACGCAAATATCATCCAGCCAACAAGATAACCTGTTCCCCTTGGTTTAAATGTATCATAATAACCCTTAAGGTATACAACCACTATAATAGCCGGAAGTATATAACTCATATAGAATCTTAACCATTCAGGAAGCTTAGGACCTTTTCCTTCATTAGCTTCTTTTCTGAAGCCTTCCCAGCCCCAGCCGTTCTTCTTGGTACAGAATAATACAAATATCATGCTTCCAAGAGGAAGCAGATTATATGAAACAAGGAAATCCTCCAGATCCATAATTGAACTTCCCGGACCAATAGGCTGGAAAGCTGCAAGCTTGTTAAAGCCTAATACAGCAGGAAGTGAAAGCAGTATCATGAATATAACATTACCTGCAACAACCTTTTTCCTTGAAAATCCCTTAAGGTCAATATAAAAAGCAATAATGTTCTCAAATACAGCAATTACAGTTGATAATGCTGCAAATGACATGAATACAAAGAATGCTGTTCCCCATATTCTTCCTCCCGCCATATGATTAAATATGTTAGGCAGTGTTATAAATAAAAGTGATGGACCGGCACCCGGAGCAACACCATATGCAAAGCATGCAGGAATAATTATGAATCCTGCCATAAGAGCAACAAATGTATCAATCAGAATGATATTAACAGCCTCTCCACCTATTGTTCTGTCTTTCTTTAAGTAGCTTCCGAATATCTCCATTGCGCCAATGCCTACACTAAGTGTAAAGAATGCATGTGTCATGGCATCAAATATAACCGGTCCTAAACCTCTTGATTTAATAGCATCCAGATTAGGCACCATATAGAATTTAACACCTTCTGATGCATTAGGAAGTACAAGTGAATGAACTGCCAGTACCACAATAAGGATAAGAAGAAGTAACATCATAACCTTAGTAATCTTCTCAACGCCCTTCTGTAATCCTAATACACATACACCAAACGAAAGTAAAACTGCAACAATCATCCAGATTGTCATTGTACCAGGCTGTGAAAGCATAGTTCCAAATGCTCCTGAAACCTCATCTGGCTCTAAACCTGCTAACGAACCTCTTGCCTCACGCCATGCATAATAAAGCATCCATCCTGCAACCATAGTATAGAAAGCCATTAATACGTAGCTTCCTACTACCGATACCCATTTGAAATGATGCCATTTACTTCCCTTAGTCTCCAGTTCTTCAAATGCCCTTGCAGCACCTTTACCGCTTCCTCGTCCTACTGTGAACTCCGCACACATAATAGGAAATCCAAGAATTGCAAGAAATACAAGATAGATAAGCACGAATGCCGCACCACCATTTTCCCCGCATATGTATGGAAATTTCCACACATTACCAAGTCCCACCGCACAGCCAGCAGACACTAAGATAAAGCCGAGTCGCGAGCCGAATTTTTCTCTCTCTTTCAAAATAAAACCTCCATAGTTAATATATTTACATTAATTAAGATTGTATCATATATTACTATATTTTCACAGCCAATTATTTCATACTCTCACTGACTTCTGATGTAATAATCTGACCACCCTGTTCATTCCATTCTTTTACAAATGTATCGAAGTAAGATATATCTTCTTCTCCGCTTATAATCTTTAAATATGCCTCTTTTTCTTTAGCCTTAAGTCTCCACCAATGGCTCTTCATTGTGTCTGTGGTCTTAAAATAAAGCGAGTCAACTACCTTTATATTATCCTGTGCAATCAGACTGCATGCCTTAATTCTTGACATATACGCTGCCCATTGCGTACTTGTTTTGTTAGCATTCTTAATATACTCACTGCATGCATCATAAAATGAACGCTCAAGAAGTTCCAGACTGTCAGGATTCTTTCTTCCTGAAATTGTGGCATCTATATTCCTGTAACATATTGAAAGTGCATTATTATAATCAACATTTATTGATAAAGGTCTTGCCGTAGGTTCAACATTAAGCTGATAGTAATTCTTGAATTCTTCTGAGTCTGTACAGTCAAATCTTACCTTATCGAACATGACGCTTATCATCTTTGCTGCAATCTCAGGATGTTCATATCCCTTTCTTACGACAACATATTTGTAACACGGGTTCTGGCTGTGATAACTCGTTGTTCCATCCGAATCCGTTGCTATTAAATATGGCTGCCAGTTCGCATCCGGATTCCTGCTTACTGCATTGGCAAGCGGATTATTCGGTGCCCACCATGGTCCAAAAAACGAGCCACACAGACCATTCTCTATAAGCTCACATATATTGGTTGATGTTCTCAGAAGAAAATCATTATCTATAACCCCCTGATTATACAGACTGTTTATATACGAAAGTGCTTCTTTTGCCTCATCTGTAACCGAACCATATACAATCTCACCATCATCGTTCATTATCCACTGCTTTGGATACGCTCCAAAGCAGGCAAATATTATATCCAGCAGAAATTCACTGCTGTAACCACATTCACCTGTCACATCTGTATCCACTGCAAGCCCCACTGTATTAGGTTTTCCGGACGCATCCTCGCCATTATTTCCAGGGTCTTCTGATATAAAATGCTTCACTATATTAACAACATCATCAATAGTGTGTGGCTCTGACAATCCGAGCTTATCCATCCAATCTTTTCTTAACCACACAAGATTAGGTCCATCTGTTATATTAGTCTCCGGCAGTGCCATTATCTTTCCATCGTATGTAACCATATCCTTAAGTGAATCGCCATAGCTTTCATACATTTTTCTTATTCTGTCACTTATACAGTTATTGTAGCTTTCTGTAAGGTCCTCTATAAGTCCTGCTCCCACTAACTGTTCAACCTCATCCTGACTTGATACAACCATGATATCCGGCAGGCTTCCCATTGAGATTGCCATAGAAACGTTAGTGTCATACTGGCTGTCGTTTGCTTCAAATGCATCAACATTCTGCACATTAATCACAGACTTAATATAGCGTGTGTACGCATTATCTGTATACGTGTCATTCTCCGGCATATTGGAATTATTAACACTTGTCATCTTTCCAAGTGTATATTCTATAGTCTCGGGGTAAGCACCGAATGGCGTTGTCCTCGCTTCTTCCATTCTCGCATTGTATTCTTCATTATCATTAGACGCAAAACCAGCCGGGCTTTTACACCCGGCTAATATAAGCATTATTCCTGTGACACCAAATGCCACACATTTTTTTAATGTTTGCTTTAATCTATTCATATATCTAACCCTTCACTGCACCTGTCATGCTTTCATTATAACATCTTTGCATTATCATAAACAAGGCTGCAATTGGAATTGATATAAGAACTGCTCCTGCTGCAAATCTTGTATACCATACATCAACATACTCCTTTTCAAGCATCTGCCACAAGCCGATTGCTACGGTATAATACTTCGCATTTGCCCTGCAGATTACTCTTGCAAATATGAAATCTACCCAAGGTGCTATGAATGATGTAAGTATTGTATACACTATAATTGGTTTACTGAGAGGTATTGTTATCTTGGTAAATACCTGCCACTTCGTTGCTCCATCTATCATAGCAGCCTCATCTATTGTCTTAGGGATAGTATCAAAGAATCCCTTTGCAATGTAAAACTGTATTCCTGATGATGCTGAATATACAAGCACAAGTGCAACTCTTATCATTGCTCCTTCTGAAAGTCCTACTGCTTTAAGTATATAATATACAGCAACCATCGCCATAAATGCAGGGAAAAGTCCAAGTATCATTGCAATATTCATCATTGCTTTTCTCATCTTAAACTTAAGCCGTGACATACAGTAAGCAACTGACAGAACAAAAAATGTAGATATAATACACGAGAATACTGCTATTATCAGTGTATTGGTAAACATTCGTGGGAAATTAAGTATTCCTGTATCTGTAAAAAGCTTTAAGTAATTATCAAATGAATACTGCTTTGGGAAGAAGGAGCTTGTGTAAGCACCCTTCTGAGCCCTGAAGCTTGTGAGGATTATCCAGAGGAGAGGACTTACCCACACTATCGCTAATATTGTAAGCACTGTATGTGCCAGTATATTTTTAATAGTCTTTTTCTTTTTCACTGGAATCCCTCCTCATCTTTATACGCTTTCGTTCTTCTGTATACAAGCAGTGAACCAATCGCTAAGAATATGAATGTCATAATACCGATAACAGCACCAAGATTATAATACTGATAATCTATTGTCATCTTGTACAGCCATGTTACCAGAAGGTCTGTCTTTCCTGCTGTTGCACCTGCCATAACAGGATCACCCTTAGTAAGCAGATAAACAATGTTAAAGTTGTTAATATTAGCAGTAAATGTAGTGATAAGATATGGTGCCGTTACAAATAACATATATGGCATTGTTATCTTAATGAACTTGACAAATCCATTAGCTCCATCTACATCTGCTGCCTCATACAATTCCATAGGTATATTCTGTAATATACCTGTAACCTGCAGAATAGTATATGGAATACCTATCCACAGATTTACCACGATTACTGTGATTCTTGCCCAAGTCGCATTTGTAAAGAATGGCAGTGATTTTGTTATCCAGCCTGCATTCTTTAAAACAACATTTACAATTCCATCCTGCACCAGCATGCTTCTGACAATAAGAAGTGAAACAAACTGGGGAATTGCGATTGAAAGTATAAATATAAATCTCCAGAAAGCCTTGAATTTCGTACCTTTTCTGTTGATAAGCAGTGCAACAAGTATTCCGAATATGTAATTAAGAAATGTTGCAAATACTGCCCACACTATAGTCCAGCCAAATACTGACCAGAAGGACTGTCCTATCATGCTTCCTGAATCGAATATCTGCTTGAAATTCTCAAGTCCTACCCAGTCGAAAAGCACCAGATGATTGTTAACCTTACTATAATTAGTAAATGCCATGCTTATCATGAAAATAAGTGGAAGTATTGTAAATATAAGCACACCTGATACCGGAAGTGTAAGCAGCAGCTTATGAAGGTTCTCATTAAACAGCGACTTCACATCTTCTGCAAATGTGTTTATATGCTTTCCTTTTTCCTTTAACAGCTCCAGCTTATATGAGCTTTTCACAGCACTCGCTGCAACTATTATGTAAGCTATAATCATGAATATTGTTGCTATTCCATACAGAAGTATAAGAAGTGAATTATCACCTGCAACATACTCATATATTCCAAGCTTCTCATTCCAGACCTCCTGCTGCGGTCTGCTTCCAAGACCTGGAAGCATCGCAAGGCAGTTAATTCCCTTCATAATCATAAAGCATACAAAGGCCGCTTCTATAGCTATATACATAATTCCCTTTATAATCTGCTTTCCTACAAGATTACCAAGTCCTGGAATCAGAATGCTTAACTTCGTAAATATATTTCCTTTTCTAAATGATTCAGTGAACTTAACTGCCATTATGCGCCACTCCTTTCAGCATTTAATCCCTATCAATTATTTTGCAATTGATGTATTAATCTGCTTATAGAAATCCTGTGTCTTAGCTGCTGCATTATCTGCTGTTATTTCACCATTTACAATTGCCTTAGCAAAGTTCTGTGCAGGTGTCCAGTAATCATTCATGCCTGTTACTGTTGGCTGGATTACTGATGTCTTGTTAAATGTATCATTCTGTGCTGTTACAAGTGCATCCTTCTTTACTTCATCAGTTGCAAGAAGCTCTGTATTACAAGGAATAACACCTCTTAATTCATAGTGCTTCTTCTGTGCATCCTTGCTTCCAAGATACTTTGCAAGTGCAACTGCTACCTGCTGATACTTGCAGTTAGGATTAACTGCGATTGCCTTAGAACCTGCAAATGCTAACATCTGCTTGTCTTTTCCACCAATCTTTACTGTAGGAAGTGAAACTGCTCCAAATTTGTCTCCAAGAATCTCTTTAACACTCTTATAATCCCATGATCCTGAGAAGTAAGCTCCAACTGAACCATCTCTTAAACCAGCGATACCAACACCCTGAAGGTCATTGACAAAGTTAGGATTATTTACAAGTGAAACCATTGCCTGTGTTGCCTGTGTTCCCTTATCTCCTGAGATATCAACACCTGCTGAATTATCTTTTCCGTCTTTTCCAAAATATGTACATCCATTAGCAAGGAAGAATGATGACATATACCAGCCCTCTGTAATATTGAAAGCCACCTTATCCTTCTGAAGCATTTTATCAAGGCTCTTTACATCACTGTCTGTGAATTTGCTCTTGTCATAGTACATAAACCATGTGTTAGTTGTGAATGGTACTCCGTATACAGCTCCATCTACTGATACTGAATCCACAATTGCATCTGAGTTAGTTTTCTTAACATAATCTGCTGTCTCTCCACCAAGCTTTGCAATAGCGTTAGCATCAACAAGTGTCTGAAGCTGGTCGTTAGCAAAGAAGTATACATCTCCTGAATTCTCTGGATCCTGTGGAACTATCTTTCCTGCGTCCTGCTCTGAGCATACACCGTATTCAAATGTTAAATCCCAGTCAGGATGCTCTGAATTGAACTGGTCGCACATTGTCTGCAGCCATTTGCCGTTCTCATCTGCCTGATCTTCTGCACAGCCCCAAACCTTGATTGTAGCTGTGATTTTTTCCTCACCTGCTGCTGTGTCATCCTTTTTAGCATTGCCACAACCTACAAAAAGTGACCCACACATTGTTGCTGCCATCACTGCAGCCGCTAATCTCTTAAACTTCATAAAAAACCCTCCTTAATAATTATCCGAGACAGCTTTGATTACTGTCCTCTTTTGATAATCTAATTATATTAAGGAGGGGTTAATATTAAAATATAAGATATTTTAGAAACATATCAGTTTTTTGTGTTGTATGGTTTTGCCGGGAATTTTATTGTTATTGTTGTTCCCTCATCAGGTATGCTCTGCACTTCCAGATGATAGCTTTCGCCATAATAAAGCCTTATTCTGTCGTTAACATTTCTTGCACCATACCCTTTTGACTGGACTGTTAAGAAGTTTTGGGCAGTTTCTTTGTCCATTCCTACACCATTATCAGACACGGTTACACATACAAGCTTTTTACCTTCTTCATCCGTCTGCATCTTAGCCTCTACGGTTATTATGCCTTTCCTGTCTGTCAGCAGATCTATACCGTGGTCTATTGCATTTTCTACCAATGGCTGAAGTATAAGGTTTAAAGATTCGCATGGCATAACTTCCTCTGATACATTTATCACCACATCAAATGAGTTGTCATGCATTATCTGCTGAATCTTAAGATACGACTGCATGTTACTTAATTCCTGCTCAAAGCTTAGTATATTCTTTCCCTTATTAAGCGATGTACGGTAGTAGTTAGACAATGCAAGTGTTATTTCACTTATATCTTCCTGCTCATATTCTATCGCTTTCCAATTGATAAGTGACAATGAATTATAGAGGAAATGTGGATTAATCTGTGCCCTTAATGCCCGCATCTCTGATTCTTTCTGGCTTATACGTCCTTCATATACCTGGGTAATAAGATTCTTAATCTGGGTTGTCATGCTGTTAAAGCTATGGATAAGGTCACCTATTTCATCTTTGTCCTGTGTATTAATTACCGCATCAAAATCTCCATTTTCAACCTTTGCCATACTGTTTTTTAATTTATTAATTCTTCTTGTAATGAATCCTGTAGTAAATATACTCGCTGCGGCGGCACCTGCAACTGCTACCACAAATGCAACTACAATCATAGTAATCATTGAATTAGCTGACCTGAGCACAAGTTTTCTCGGCTCATAGACATATACTGTCCATCCGGTAACAGAGCTTTCCTTCTTTACTACCGAGTAACCTTCTGTATTTCCACATGTATCATCATCCCATTCTGCCCCGTCGATTAATGAAAGCAGCTTCTTACTGTTTAATCTGTATCTGGTGTTATTATTTTCAAATGTATCACTGCTGCATATAACTCTTCCATCAGCGTCAAGCACCGCCATTCCACAGTTCTGCTCAAGACCACCTGTAAATGAACTCATCATGCTGTCATAATCAACATCTATGTACATAATTCCAAAAATCCCAAGCTGGTCAAGTGTTGACATTTTTCGTGCTGAAACAAGTGTCCTGCTGTCTTCATCAACAAACCACTGTATCTTCGTGCTTTCTGCAGCAGAATTATAAAAAGGCCGGTCTTTTATCTCTTCTATTGGTGCTATGGTAGTATCATGTTTAATAGCTTTATCCACATATATTGTTACCCTGTTAATATCATTGTGAAAATACTTTAATGATGAAAGCATAGGGTCAAATGTAGTGACAATCTGGTTATACATCTCATATGTGCTTTTGTAATCGTACGAAAGCACTCCCGACAGCGTATCATTAAATGTTATATAATTAGACAGGTTATCATACACTTCTATCTGCCCATCCACTGTTGCAACAGACTGCTCCAATGCCCCTTTGATGCTCTTTAAGTCTCTGTCCATAAGAATGTTTCTCATCTGACAGTAGGCAAAAACAAAAAGTACAATCAGGGGAATAAGTCCGGTCACTACATATATGATGACAAGCTTGTTCTGCAACCTTATATCATTGATTCTCTGCTTAATCTTTTTCAACTCAATTCTCCCTGATCTCTGAATTTCTGAGGACTTACACCAAAGTACTCCCTGAAGCTCTGTACAAAATATGAAACATTTGGATAACCCACCTGCTCGCTTATATTCACAATCTTCATGTTCGTACCGGTAAGCAGTTCCTTCGCTTTCTCCATTCTGTACTGTTTAATATATTTGCTCAGATTCTGTCCTGTTTCCTTCTTAAAAAGTGAACTTAAATAGCTTGGTGCAAGATAAACCATATCCGCAAGCTGCTGTGCACCAATCTCTTCACCATAATGGTTATGTATATAGTTCTTTACTGTCTCAATCTCCCGATGTGACGTGGCCGGCTCTTTTCCGAAACTCTTCTCCAGTAAACCAATATAGTTATTCACAATATCCATAATGCATGAGAAATCCTCTGACTTATACAGTCTGTCAATCTCCCTTCCAAATTCCGCCTCATCAGCGCCTGGAATATTGTCATAGAAATCTTTTAACAGATTGGAAAATACAAACTTGATGTATATATGCGAGAAGTTCGACTGCCCCCTGTATTTCTTACACAGTGCATCAAAATGTATTCTTAAAAATGTGATATCCTTCATCTTGATATCCTGCTTCATCTGCTTCATAAGTGCATCATCATCAATCTGTACAAGCACTGGTGTATCTTCACTGACATTATCAGAAAAAATGTATCTTCCTGTCTCATAAAACTTATTATTCATGAGTGTATCAACTTCATCCATTACCTGTGGAAGTTCATGATAATCATTGAATAAACCGGACACAGCAATATACATAAACTGCCCTGTCTTTCTGTATATATAGTCATGAATACTTGTAAACATTTCTTCAATGTTCTTATCAATATTACCATCTGCTGTGAGTGATTTATCAGAAAATATAATAACTGACTGTAACGGGTTAAGATTAAGATACTGATAATCCAGTTCTCCGGTTACTTCTTTAAATATATCTTCACCTGTATCATATTTTCCAAAGAAATCAGTATTGAATTCTATAAGTGCAAGTCTGTTGTATCCTGCCAGAAAATCCCCATTATCAAGTATTCCTGATGCATCACCGGAGTTGAGCAGCGTATACATGTAGTACTGTTTTATAAAGTTAGCCTGCCTGTTATAGTCCTCATCCTTCTTGTGTTCCTCGTCAAGCTCTGTTATAACTCCTGTAATTGTTGAACTGAATTCTGACGGATCAACCGGCTTTAATATATAATCTTTAACGCCTAATTTAACTGCCAGCTTGGCATATTCAAACTCGTTATAGCCTGAGAATATAATTGTCTTTAAACTGATGTCGTTGTGCATCACATTCTTAATAAGCTCTATTCCGTCCATAAACGGCATCTTAACATCTGTAAGCAGTATATCTATATGTCCCATTCCTGTATTCTTGTCAGATGTCAGATATTCCAGTGCCTGCTTTCCGTTGCACGCCTCAAATACTCCAAGTTCAATTCCCATTCTCTTAAGAAGCATTCTTATTCCGCTTCTTTCAATCTTTTCATCATCCACTATAAGTATATTATACATAAATCTACCCCGAAACTTTCCTCATTCACGAACTTTCGCTCTTATAATGATTATAGCTTCCGGGGCAGTTATTATCAACTTATTTAGTTATATTAAAGATGCCATATATCTTCATTGTACTGTTGAATTGTTCTGTCTGATGAGAAAAATCCAGCATTTGCAATATTAACGAGCATTTTTCCGGCCCACACATATCTGTCGTCATAATCTGTGAGAGCCTTTTCCTTGGTTTCTATATAGCTTCGTAAGTCAAGCAATGCCATAAACCAGTCTTTTCCTACAATCTCATTATACAGTCTGTTAAGACTATGAGAATCACCTGCCTGAAGCATAACATCCGATATTATAAAATCCACACATTTTTTTATAAGAGCATCTGTCTCATAAAGCTTCTTTGCGTTATAGTCACATTTTTCATAATGTGCAATAACTTCATCACTTGTTGCGCCAAATGTATATATATTATCTTTACCTACAAGCTCTGCAATCTCAACATTAGCACCATCCATTGTTCCTAATGTCACAGCACCATTGAGCATAAATTTCATGTTGCCTGTTCCTGACGCTTCTTTAGATGCAAGTGATATCTGCTCTGATATATCACATGCAGGAATCAGCTTTTCTGCCAGTGTTACATTATAATTCTGTACAAGCACTACCTTAAGGTATGGACTTACATCTTTATCAGCTTCAATAACCTTACTTAATGTAAGTATCAGATGAATTATATCCTTCGCAATTGTGTATGCAGGTGCAGCCTTTGCGCCAAATATTACTGTAACAGGAGTCTTTGGAATATTGCCTGCCTTTATATCAAAATATTTATATATTATATACAGTGCGTTCATCTGCTGTCTTTTATATTCATGCAGACGCTTTATCTGTATATCGTATATTGACTGTGGATTAATCTCTATTCCCTGTGTCTGCTTAAGGTATTCTGCAAGATTTCTCTTGTTGTCTGTCTTAATCTCAAGAAGATTATCGTAAACATTTTTATCACCTGCAAACTTTAACAGATCTTTTAACTTTTCTGCGTCATGTCTGTATTCACTTCCAATAAGTGTCTCAATGTATTTCGCAAGTCCGTTATTACAGTGGATAAGCCATCTTCTGAATGTAATTCCATTAGTTTTGTTATTGAACTTCTCCGGATATATCCTGTAGAAATTATTAAGCTCTGTATTCTCTAATATCTCTGTATGAAGCTTTGCTACTCCGTTGACGCTCATTCCATAATGAATATCGATGTGTGCCATGTGAACGAGATTATTATCGTCAATTATATACACTGATTTATCTGTGTACTTCTCACGCACTCTTCTGTCAAGCTCTTTTATAATCGGCATAAGCTGTGGCACAACCCTGTTAAGATAGTCCACAGGCCATTTTTCAAGGGCTTCGGCAAGGATTGTGTGATTAGTATACGCACAGCTTTTTGATACAATATCAATTGCTTCATCCATTGTTATCGGACTTCCATCTATATCTCCATTTTCTGTAAGAAGTCTTATAAGCTCCGGGATTACCATTGTCGGATGTGTATCGTTAATCTGGATAACCGCAAGGTCTGACAGATTCTTAAATGTTTTTCCAGTGTTAATACATTTTTCCCTGCACTCATCTAATATAAGCCTTGCTCCATTGCTTACCATGAAATACTGCTGATAGATTCTAAGAAGCCTTCCCTGCTCGTCACTGTCATCAGGATAAAGAAACAGTGTAAGGTTCTTTGCAATATCTGACTTATCAAAGTCTATGCTGTCACCTTTTACGATACTCTCATCAACTGTCTCCACATCAAACAGATGAAGCTTATTCGTTCTCCTTTCTCCGTACACATTGATATCATACATTCTTGAAACTACACTGATTTCACCGAAATTGATAGTGTATGTCACATCTGTCGGAACAAGCCAGCTGTCCTTACCAATCCATGGATTAGGCACTTCCTTCTGCTTTCCATTCTCAAACACCTGCTTAAAAAGTCCAAGATGATAATTAAGTCCGATTCCGTCACCATTAAGGCCAAGGTTAGCAATCGAATCAAGGAAGCATGCTGCAAGTCTTCCAAGTCCGCCATTACCAAGTGACGGTTCTACTTCCAGTTCTTCAATATCTGAAAGATTCTTTCCTGCCTGTGTAAGTTCTTCCTTAACTTCATCATAGATTCCTAAGTTAATAAGGTTATTGGATAAAAGCTTTCCTATAAGAAACTCTGCAGAAATGTAGTATACCTTTCTGCCATTGTCTTTCACTATTCTATCACGTCCCTTTTGAGTAACCAGCTTCATAAGTGCATGAAAGCACTCCTCGTTGCTGCATAAGTGCAAGTCTTTTCCATAATCTTCCAAACATATAGTGTTAAGCATATCGTTGCCCTCCATTCTTGTATTTATATTTTATTATAGGGTTGCTGGAAAAATTCTCTTGCTTTATAATGGGATAAACTTGTACTATTCTATCATATTTAAGGAGAACCTTATGAATATAACAGATTACGGACCACTGAAAGAAACCAAGTCTCATTTCGACTCGGACTTTTTATATAATACTTACCCATGCTCTATCCCGCTTGATTTTACGGAAGTTCCGCTGCACTGGCATAATGAGATGGAGCTTATATACATTAAGAAGGGATGCATGATCGTAAGCGTTGACCTTGAGTATTCTGTTGTAAATGCAGGGGATATTGTTGTTGTCATGCCCGGACATATCCATTCTATTATCCAGAACGAGAGTGATTCATGCGAATACGAAAATATTCTTTTTAATCTTGATATGCTTGTCAGCAGGCAGTGTGATTATGATACCGTGAGCTTTTTTAACGGAATTTCCGGCTTTAAGGGGTATTGCCCTCCTGTTATCAGTAAAACTGTGCCACACTATTCTGATTTAATTCATTATATTGATGAAGCTGATAATATATGCAAGTATTTCCCTGACGGGTACAGGCTGAAAATCCGTGCATGTCTTTTTAATTTCTTCTTTGAGCTTAATGCACATTTTTACACCCATACAGGCATGTCTGCACACTTGTCTGATGATAACATGGAAAAGTTGAAAATGGTACTTAATTATATTGAAAAGAACTTCGCTCGAACAATATCGATTGAAGAGATTGCGCAGTGGTGTCATTTCAGCCAGTCGCATTTTATGAAGTTTTTTAAGAACTGCACCGGCACATCTTTTATAACTTACTTAAATGACTACCGGCTCATTATTGCTGCAAGAATATTAAAAACCACAACCCAGCCAGTAATTTTAGTGGCTTCTGATTGTGGTTTTGATAATATATCTTACTTTAATAGAAAATTCAAAGAAAAATATGGTGTTTCTCCGAGGGAGTTCAGGAAATAAGGTGTTATTAATATAATCTGTTTTTTACATATTCTTCAAATCTTGGCAGTGCCATTGCTATTTTTCCATACTGTCTTGTATCTATAACACCCTTTCGCTTTAAACGGTCACGGTACACAGAGAATAATTCTGGCTTCATGTCAAGCTTTTCACGAATATCTTTTACTGACTGATAACCGCTCTCAGATATAACGCTAAGTATTTCCTTATCTTTAGGTGATAACTCTGCCCATATCTTACTGTATACATATTCATCTAAATACTGGTCATACTCCGGCATAATATCTTCAAGCGTATGATCTTTTCTATTATCCCAGTAAAGATATCCAAGCACCTGAAACGCAAATGGATATCCTCTTGTAAGAAGTGTCATCTTGTCAGCCATTTCATCATTAATATCAAATATTCTCATGTAATGGCTTTTAATAGCTGTATAATTAAGCGGCTCTAATATAATCTTAGGTGCTCTGTATAAAAATGTAAGTGACTTTTCATTCTGTAAATCATATATATTCTCATACAATCCCGTCATCAAAAGATATATAGGATATTCTTCTCTTAAAAATATCTGAAATGAACTTGCAAATATTTTAATATTTTCTGAATTAATAACTTCATCAATTGTTATAAGCAGCCTTTTCCCCAGACGTTTTATGTGAGAAAGCATTATCTCAATAACATTTTCAATATCAGTAACAGGAACAGAATTCTCAACTGTTACACCCAATCCAAATACTGAAAAGTCAAGCTTTGCTTTAACAAACACTGCATGCATTTCTGGAATTGCATATATCTTTGCTGCCAGACTCTGTAAAAGATCACGGTTTGGATTAAGCTCAACCACTATCCATTCATCTGACCGTTTCCGTATCTCTGACGCAATATTAGTCATCATTACAGTTTTTCCTGAACCTCTTACTCCTGTTATCATATATATCTGATTAGGAGATTCTTCCGCTGTAAAATCTCCAATTATTCTTTCTATCTGTGCAATTCTCGAAATATACTGCACTGGTTTTTTCCCAAATGATAATGTAAACGGATTATTCATGCGCAGCCTCCTATATAAGTTTATATAACCTTTTATAACTTTTTGTTTGTTTTATAACTTTATATAAGTTTTTATAACTTTTTATTTATTATATAACCTTTTATAACTTTTATCAATTGCGAAATAAAAAATCCTGCTCTCAGGCAGCCATAACCACCTGAAAGCAGGATTAACATTTTAATTATTAACACATTATATTAAGCCTTGTGCTCTGTTGTAAGCATTACATATCTTATTAGAATTCTTGATAAGAATATGCATTGCGACAAATGGTCCAATTCCACAGATAAAAGCACCAAATATCTGCCATAAAAGAACAGTTGTACCATTCTCCTGGATTGAAAGTCCATAACGAGGTCCATTAGCTGCAAGTCTGTTACCAAGATTATAGTACCAGAACCATGCATATATACCACATGTTATGAGTGATAACAGAACAAATGCAACAAGTCCTGATGTATTCTCTCCATCTCCCTCACATGCAATATTAACATCATGTGCCATCTTGTAAATGAAATAATAGCTGTATATTCCACATGTGATAATTGAAAGAATTATGTATGAGGCAAGACCTCTGTCATCCTTTAATCTCGTACCTGAGTATGGTGGAATTGTGCCATTATTATAACCATTGCTGTAATTCTGGTTAGCATTGTAACCCTGATTATAATTCTGGTTATTGCTGTTTCCATTGAAACTCTGCTTTACTTCATCAAAAGCACTTCCTAACTCTTTCTCTACCTTATTGAAGACCTGACCTGCCTGACCAGCAATATCCTGCTCCGGTGAACAATTTGCTCCACAATATGGGCAGAACTTAGTTGAATCTGGAATCTGTTTTCCACATTTTGTACAAAACATATTATTTCCTCCCCTTATAAGTTTAGTTTGCGAATGATTCGGAATACAATATTGTTCTGTGGCTCAAAAACCACTACATTGCCATCTCCAATAAACATTCTATACAAGTAAACTATAACAAATGCCCCTGCTATTGTAAACATAAAAATTTTATAAAATTTAATATTTATTTTAGATTTAAGAAGCATAACTATCACAACAACTGGTGGCAGGAAAAAAAGTGGATGATACATGAACGCTTCATGTATATTAAAATGCAGTAAAGCTATCCATGCCCTTGACATTCCACAGCCCGCACATGATATTCCTGTTATGTATTTTATAGGGCATGTAACCCCGAAGCTTTCAAGTATCACATAAAGCATAACAACTGCCGCAACTGATGTTATCACTTCTATTCTATTCGATTTTCTTTTATATGCATTGCCTCCGCTCATTATTCCCCCTGATAATGCTTTTTATTACATTATAATCTCTCCAGCAAGCAATGCAAGACAAGGAAGCGTAATTATGCTAATCAATGTAGATAAAGTAACTGCACCAACTGCGAGCTTCTGGTCGTGACCAAACTTAATCGCAAAAAGTGTTGTAATAGCTGCACACGGACATGCCTCAAGTATAATTGTAATAACAGCAACCATTCCACGGGCATGTATCAGATACATAACAAGGGTACAGATTACAGGTATAATAAACATCCTGAGAATTACTGTAAAATACACTCTTTTATCCTTTAAGATACTCAATAATGGGAACTGTGAAATAGTAATTCCTGTTATTATCATAGACAGCGGTGTATTCATGCCTCCGACAACATTAAATGTATCCTTCAAAACATCCGCAACCGGAATTCTTGCAAGGAATATGATAAGACCGACCGCAACCGATATAATTGGTGGGCATGTAACAATCTTCTTTAACAATTCCTTGATACTCATACTCTCTGAAACATACACAATTCCGACTGTCCACAACAGAATATTGAATACAGTAACATATACACTCGCATACAGTACACCTTCTGAACCGTACATTGCCTGAATAAGCGGAAATCCCATATAAGCCGCATTAGAAAATGTAGTTGCAAATCTTATAATGCCGCGCACTTCTTTTTTCATTAAAAATGTTATGCCAATCGATAAAGCCATTCCTATGCATATTGTAAGTATGCTGTAAAAAAGCATTCTGCCCATATTCTTAAGAATCTCAGCATTGTATCCTGACATGTAAGAATTAATAATCATAAATGGAACGACAAAATATATAAGAAGATTAGAAAGCATCCCCTTTCCTTCTTCGTTAACCATCTTAATCTTTCCTATAACAACTCCACACAGTATAAGTATGAATAACTCAAATACCTGCTTCGCGGTAATAAGTGCTAAATCCATAGCTCTCTTATCCTCCTTTTCATACACGCAAAAAACATGTTATATATTTCATCTTCTGAAATATATAACATGTCAATAACAAAGTCAAGCAATAAATCTAATACTTTATCTCTGGCATAAGCTCTGCACTTATTACATTAAGCATACGTTCCATTGTCTCTAACTCTTCTTTAGAAAATCTGTCCTCAATCCTGCCCATTACAGTCTTAAGATATGTATTGCTGATATTATAATAATCTATATACTTCTGTGTTACCTCAAGATGATACTCTCTCTTGTCTTCCTCAGACTGTACTTTCTTTAAGTATCCCTTCTTAACAAGATTATTAATCTTATATGCCGCATTAGGAGATGATATATTTGCCATATCAGCAAACTGTGCCACAGTAGGTTTATCAAGTGCATATATTATCTCCATGCAGAAAGTTTCTACAGTTGTAAGAGATGTCTCCCTCTCCTGTAGCTTTTCAAACATTTTCTGATAAAAATGCATCTTAAACTTCGTATATACCTTACTAAAAGAATCCTGCAGCACCTTACTTTACCTCCAAAGCTTTTTTAATTGTTTATTATTATAACAATAGCTCTATTCTATTGCAAATGTAAGTTCTGCTGACACTGCCAGTTTTCCGTCAACATAAGCTTCTGCCTTTCCTACTCCCACAGGACCTTTTCTTGCTATAATCTCGCATGACATTTCAAGCACATCTCCAGGTGTGACCTGAGCCTTAAACTTAGCATTTTTAATTCCTGCAAAAAGTGCTATATGTCCCTTGTTCTTTTCTTCCGACAATAAAGCAACTGCTCCTGTCTGTGCCAGTGCCTCAATAATAAGTACTCCCGGCATTACCTTCTTCTGTGGAAAATGTCCTACAAAATGCATTTCATTGGCAGATACACATTTAATACCACATGCCTTCTTTCCCGGCTCGCACTCCGTTATCCTGTCTACTAATAGAAATGGATATCTGTGAGGCAGAATCTGCTGTATTTCATCTGAATTAAGCTGCATCTTTACACCACCTTTCTAAGCACGATGGATGCATTATGTCCACCAAAGCCAAGTGAATTAGACATAGCATAATCAACTCTTGACTCTCTTGCCTTATTTGGAACGATATCAAGATCACAGTCATCATCCGGCACCTGATAATTAATGGTTGGCGGAATTATATCATTCTTTACAGCAAGCGCCGATATAATTGCCTCAACAGCACCACTCGCACCTAACATATGTCCTGTCATCGACTTTGTTGAGCTTACCGCAAGCTTGTACGCATGCTCTCCAAATGCCTTCTTTATCGCGTTAGTCTCGCCCTTATCATTAAGCTTTGTACTTGTTCCATGTGCATTAATATAATCAATATTCTCTAGTTTTATTCCTGCATCCTTAACAGCCTCAGTCATTGCCTGTGCTGCCATGCTTCCGTCTTCAAGAGGAGCTGTAACATGGTTTGCATCACATGTTGAACCATATCCTGCAATTTCACAATATATCTTAGCACCTCTTTTCAGTGCATGTTCATACTCTTCAAGAATCAGCACACCTGCTCCTTCTCCCATAACAAATCCGCTTCTTTCTTTATCAAACGGAATAGAAGCCCTGTTTACATCTTCTGCTTTGCTTAATGCATGCATTGATGTAAAACCACCAATTCCGAAATCAGTTATGCAGCTTTCTGCGCCTCCGCACACAATCACATCCTGATATCCATCCCTGATCTGTCTTAATGCATCTCCAACAGCATTAGTTCCACTGGCACATGCTGTAACAACACATGTACACATTCCATGAAGTCCGAATCTGATTGCAACATGTCCTGCTGCCATGTTAGTTATCGACATTGGCACAAAATGTGGCGAAACTCTGTCATATCCTTTACTTTCGCCTCTTAAGCATTCTCTCTGTATAGTTGTAAGTCCACCAATTCCACTTGATAATATAACACCACATCTTAATGTGTCTTCTTTACCAAAATCTATAGCTGAATCCTTCACTGCTTCATCTGCAGCTGCAAGTGCATATATCGTGAAATCGTCCATTTTCCTTAATTCTGCTTTATCGACAATACTCTCTGCGTCAAAGCCTTTTACTTCACCGGCAAGCTTGACTGCACTGTTTTCTGTATTAAAATGTGTTATCTTGCCAATACCACATTTACCGGCCTTTACAGCTTCCCACATATCATTAACATTGTTTCCGACAGGAGTAACTGCTCCCATACCTGTTATTACAACTCTTCTCATATTGCCATTCCTCCGTCTACACAAAATACCTGTCCGGTTATGTATCGTGCTCCGTCACCCGCAAGAAATGCTACTGTTTCCGCAATATCTTCCGGCTTTCCCATCTCTTTAAAAGGTATATTCTCCACCACTTTTTCTTTAACAGCGTCTGACATTGCTCCGGTCATATCAGTTTCAATCATTCCCGGTGCAACCGCATTTACAGTAATATGTCTTGATGCAAGCTCTCTTGCAAGCGACTTTGTCATACCAATAACGCCTGCTTTACTTGCAGAATAATTAACCTGCCCTGCATTGCCCATAACACCAACAACAGAACTCATATTAATAATTCTTCCTGCTCTCTGTCTTAACATAAGCCTTGAAACTCCACGCATCATGTAAAATGTACCCTTTAGATTCACATCTATAACTGCATCGAAATCCTCATCCTTCATACGTCCAATAAGATTGTCCTTAGTAATTCCTGCATTATTGACAAGAATATCAATTCTTCCGCCAAGTAAATCCACTGCTTCCTTAATTAAACGCTCACATTCCTCTGAATTACTCACATCTGCCTTAATTGCATGGATTTCAATCCCATACTCTCTGCACAAATTAACTGTTTCACTGGCAGCCTCATCACCTGAACGGTAACTGAATACAATATCTGTTCCTTCACTTGCAAGCTTAACGCATATAGCCCTTCCTATTCCCCTGCTTGCACCTGTAATAAGTGCTTTTCTTCTCTCAGTCATTCCATATCCTTTCCAAATCAATGTCAGATTTGCTCAGCCAAAGCTTATATGTCCGATTTATTCAATCTATAATCTGTCATAATCTCATTAATAAGTTCCTGTACGCTCATTATCCGGTCAACTCTGTCTGCATTACTTCCTGCAAAAAACAGTCCATTATCCCAGTCACCCTTAACTGCTGCTATAAGTGCCCTGCTTATGCAATATGGTATACTGTCATCCTTCTTACATGCTGTAAGACAACCATTACATTTTCTTGCCGTGAAGGTTTCTCCTGCATCAAGCCGTTCAAGCAGTGGGCTGTTAATTGCACGTGCCGGCATTCCAACAGGACTTTTGATAATACGGATGTCTTCTCTCTTTGCATTAACAACAGCCTGTTTAAATGTATCTGAAGCATCACATTCATTGGTAGCAATGAATCTTGTCGCAATCTGTACCCCGGCAGCACCTTTATTTACATAATGTGCCATATCTTTGCCATCAAACACACCACCAGCAACAAATACAGGGATATCCGCACCGGACTCTTCTATCACAGCAAGTACATCTGACAATATTTCATCGTTGCTCTGTGTTTTTCCCTGTGTAATATCATCTGCACCAAAGCCTAAATGTCCTCCTGCCATGCTGCCTTCAATAATGAACATATCCGGATACACATCATAATGCTTCTTATAAGTTTTCATAATTATCCTGGCAGCCCTGCCACTTGAAACAATGGGTGCTGCCAGTGTATCTGTTCCCTTAGTAAACTGTGGCAGATTAAGCGGAAGTCCTGCACCTGAGATAATAATATCTGCTCCTGCTGAAACTGCAGTCTTACAGCTTTCCTCATAATGAGAAACTGCAGTCATAATATTTACAGCTACAAGTCCTTTCTTTGTACTTTCTGCTGCAATCTGCTTAGCTCTCTTAATATGGTAATCAAGTGCCCTTAGATTCGCCTTAAAGGGGCTGCTCTCAAAATCCTGTTCATCATAACCTGCATTAACAGAACTGATAACTCCACACGCCCCATTTGCTGCGACTGCACCTGCAAGGGATGAAAGTGAAACTCCGACACCCATACCGCCCTGAATTACCGGAACATCAAGTACCTTGTTCTTAATCTGCATACAATTCCTTTCGCACAGCCTCATATTCTTCATATATTTGTTCAAATATTTTCTCAATTGGCTGTATCTTATCAATCTGGCCTGCAACCTGACCTGCCATCAGTGAGCCATTCATTGTGTCACCGTCAAACACTGCCTTACGAAGAGAACCTAATGTATATTTCTCAAGTTCCATCTTATCAGCACCTGCCTTCTCCTGCTTTACATACTCGCGTGACATCTCATTTTTAAGAACACGCACAGGAGTACCAGCAATTCTTCCTGTAACTATCGTGTCATTATCCTTTGCTTTAAGTATTGCCTGCTTATAATTATCATGTATAGGACACTCTGTACTTGCCAGAAGACAAGTTCCCATCTGTACACCTGCAGCACCAAGTGCAAATGCTGCTGCAAGCTGTCTGCCATCTGCAATTCCTCCGGCCGCAATAACCGGAATATTCACACTGTCAACTACCTTTGGGACAAGTGTCATAGTTGTCATCTCACCGACATGACCACCACTTTCAGTTCCCTCTGCAACTACTGCATCAGCTCCGAAACGCTCCATTCTTATTGCAAGTGCTGCACTTGAAACAACCGGTATAACCATCATTCCATTAGACTTCCATTTTTCCATATATTTAGCCGGACTTCCTGCTCCTGTTGTTACTATCTTTACATTTTCTTCCACAAGCAGTTCTGCCATTGCATCAGCTTCCGGATTCATAAGCATAAGATTCACACCAAATGGTTTATCCGTAAGTGTTCTGCATTTTCTTATGTTTTCACGAAGCATATCCGTGTTCATTCCACCAGCTCCAATAAGCCCCAGTCCACCTGCATTACTAACTGCAGCTGCAAATTCTCCTGTTGCAATATTAGCCATTCCGCCCTGTATAAACGGATATTTTATTCCTAACATCTTATCTAATCTCATTATGCTGCTCCTTATTATGTCTCTATCAAAGCACTGCTCCAGCTAAGCCCCGCCCCAAAGCCCGCAAGAATCAGCTTTCTGCCTTTGTCAAAGCATCCGCTTTGTGCTAACTCATCTAGTGCTATTGGGATACTTGCCGCTGATGTATTACCGTATTCCGCTATATTTATATAGAACTTATCTTCATGTCCCGGATATTTTTTCTTTACATGATTGATAATTCTTTCATTAGCCTGATGGCACACAATATAATCTATGTCATCAAGTGTCATGTCCGATTTTTTCAATATTTCATCAATTCCCTGTTTAAGAACATCAACTGCAAAACGGAACACCGCATTTCCATTCATCTTTACATATGAATCCTGTGCACCTATACCTCTGCATACAAGTACATCAGTATCGCCTCTTGTGTAATTAATCTGTCTATACATATTGTCAGCCGCTTTTATAAGAACTGCACCTGCACCATCTCCAAAAAGCACACATGTTGAGCGGTCTGTATAATCTAATATCTTAGACATCTGCTCGCTGCCAATAAGCAGTATGTATTTATAATCAGTGCTGTTAAACAGTGCCTGTCCAACATTTAATGCATGCAGAAAACCTGTACATGCACTGCTTAAATCAAATGCAAGTACATTCTCAGCCAATCCGAGTTCCTTCTGTACAATTGCTGCAGTAGATGGAAATGCATTATCAGCCGTTGAAGTTGCAACTATAACTGCACCTATTTCTGCAATATCCACACCTGATGCCTCTACCGCTTTATATGCTGCACTGACTGCAAGTGATGTAGTATTTTCCTGTGTACATCTGTATCTTTTCTTAATACCTGTTCTTGTTGTTATCCATTCATCATTGGTATCAACAATCAGGCTTAAGTCATCATTCGTAATTATCTCTTCTGGGAGTGCTTTCCCTGTGGACACTATCTGAATGCCTTTCACTTTATCTCTCCCCTGTCTATATTCCTGAATTTGTCATATCTTGAATTAACAAGCTCTTTTGATTTCATCCTGCCAAGAATTCCAAGTTCTTTTTCTAACATTCTTGCTATATCTGAAAAACACCTGTCTCCTTCTGCAATTACACCGTCAACGAGTCCGGCAGTAAAAAGCTCCTGTGCAGTAAGCTTCATAATCTCACTTGCCTGTGGTGCTTTCTTAGCATCCTTATATATTATTGACGCAAAGCCTTCTGGAGACAGAATCGAATATACTGCATTTTCAAGCATATACACTCTGTCGGCTGCTGCCAGTGCCAATGCACCGCCACTTCCACCTTCACCTGTGATTACTGATATAACAGGTACCGTAAGCTTAAGCATCGCCGCTATACTTCCCGCAATTGCATTACTCTGTCCGTTGCTTTCTGCTTCCATACCTGGATATGCACCTGGCGTGTCAACAAATGTTATGACAGGTCTCCCGAATTTTTCAGCCTGTTTCATAACACGGACTGCTTTTCTATACCCTTCAGGTGACGCCATTCCGAAGTTATATCTTATATTCTCTTCTATATTCTTTCCTTTACGGTTTCCTATAACAGTTACCGTTTTTCCATTAAATGAAGCAATTCCTGCAACAAGGCTTTTATCATCTTTATAGTATCTGTCACCATGCATTTCTATAAAATCATCAAAAAGCACTTCTATGTATTTCATAATATCCGGACGGTCGCTTTTTCTTGCTGCAAGGACTTTCTCATATGGTGTTAAAACATTTTCACTGCTCATGCTTCTCCTCCGGTATTCACATGCATTTTCAATATCTTTGATAAAGTCTGCTTCATATCTTTTCTGTCAACTATCATATCTATCATGCCATGTTCTAACAGAAACTCTGAGTGCTGGAAGCCTTCCGGCAGCTTCTGTCCTATAGTCTGTTCAATAACTCTTGGCCCGGCAAAGCATATAAGTGCTCCCGGTTCAGCAATTATAATGTCACCAAGACTTGCAAAGCTTGCGCTCACACCACCTGTTGTAGGATTAGTGAGATATGATATAAATAATCCACCCGCATCCTTGAACTTTTCAATTGCCGCTGTTGTCTTTGCCATCTGCATAAGCGAGAAAAGGCCTTCCTGCATTCTCGCTCCACCGCTTGCAGCGAATATTATAAGTGGCAGTTTTCTTTTCATTGCATATTCTGTGAGTCTTGTAATCTTTTCACCTACCGCAATTCCCATGCTTCCCATAAGAAATCTTTTATCCATAACTGCAACAGCTGTTTTGACTCCGCCAATTCGGCATGTTCCAGTAACTACTGCATCCTGCTGGCCTGTCTTTAATCTGTTTGCTTCAACCTTTTTCTCATATCCCGGAAAGCTGTTTGGATTGCCTGTCTTAACCTGTGCATACAATTCCCTGAAACTTTTGTCATCACTTATAAGTGCAATTCTTCTTGATGGTGTAAGGCTTCCGTCTGCCTGTTCCTCACTATCCCTTAATCTGTTGATAGTACCCCACCTTTTCTTACGCTTTAAGAAAATGTCATTGATATTCATTTAACTGTAATTCCTTCCTTAAGCCACTTTTCAATTTCGGTATGATTCTTCTCCCAGAAACCTGTATTGTAATTTCCTCTTATAAAATCCTTATGATATGTAAGAAGATGCATGAACTCTCTGTTAGTCTTAACTCCTTCAATTATCAGTTCCTCAAGAGCTCTTCTTAATCGTCTTACCGCCTCAAGTCTGCTGCTTCCAGTCACTATAATCTTGGCAATCATTGAATCATAAAACGGACTCACTTCATAACCTTCAAAAAGATGGCTCTCAACTCTTACTCCATAACCATCTGGAAAATGTAAGAATTTAATAACTCCCGGTGTAGCCGCATTTATTCTGCACTCAATTGCATGTCCATTGACACATGCTTCTTCCTGAGTGATATTAAGCTTCATTCCGGCAGCTATTCTTATCTGTTCTCTTATAAGGTCAATACCTGTAACCTGCTCAGTTACCGGATGTTCAACCTGTATTCTCGTATTCATCTCTATAAAATAGTAGTCACCCTGTTCATTCACAACAAATTCAACAGTTCCTGCACTATAATATCCTGCTGCTCTGGCAGCTCTTACTGCAGTCTCTCCCATGACTGTCCGCTTATCTTTACATAATTTTGCACTCGGAGCTTCCTCTAAAAGCTTCTGATTATTACGCTGGATTGAACAGTCACGTTCTCCAAGATATATTGTATTGCCATATTTATCTGCAAGAATCTGTATCTCAATATGCCGTGGATTGATTATCAGCTTTTCTATGTACATATCATCGTTGCCAAATGCAGCTTTAGCTTCACTCTTAGCGGTTTCAAATGCATTTTCTATATCTTCTCTGCTGAATGCCTTGCGCATTCCTTTTCCACCGCCTCCAGCTGACGCTTTAATAAGTACCGGATAACCAATTCTTTCTGCAATGTGTGCTGCTTCCTCTGCTGTTGCAACCAGACCATCAGAGCCTGGTACAACCGGAACCCCGCATTCAATCATAAGCTGCCTTGCCGACTGTTTATCTCCCATGCTGCTTATTATGTCAGCTGATGGTCCTATAAATATAAGATTGTTCTCCTCACATTTTCTTGCAAATGCAGCATTCTCAGACAGAAAACCATAACCAGGGTGGACTGCCTCACACCCTGTCAGTATTGCTGTTTCTATTATCGCATCCTGATTAAGATAACTTTCAGCCGCCTTTGCCGGTCCAATGCAAACTGCCTTGTCTGCTGCCATAACAGCAAGTGAATCCTTATCGGCTGTTGAATATACAATTACAGTTTCTACATCCATCTCTCGGCAGCATCTGATTATCCTTAACGCTATTTCACCACGGTTTGCTATCAGTATTCTCTTAAACACTTCTGCTACCTCCGTTAATTAAGGATTACAAGCGGCTGTCCATACTCAACCATAGTGCCATTCTCTGCTGCCACTTCCTTAACCGTACCGTCACAATCTGCTGTAACTTCGTTCATCAGCTTCATTGCTTCAATTATTCCAATAACATCACCGGCATGAACGCTCTGCCCTGGTTTTACAAAAGGTTCCTCATCAGGACCTGCTGCTGTATAGAAAGTTCCAACCAATGGTGCTTTAATTTCTTTAATATGCTCATCTGACTGTGGCTGTACGTCCTGAATAGCTGTAACGGTCTGTTCCTGTTCTGTATTAATGCAAACAATATCTTTCTTTACAGGCACATCACATTTGGCTTCGTGCATTGTTTTCTTCAGTCCAAGGCATACGCCATTCATCTCCAGATTCAGTTCGCTGCATCCACTTGCATCAAACTTATCTATAATCCCATAAATATCATTAATATCCATAACAAACTATCTTCCTTAAAATCTTTATGTTAAGCTGCATTCTTGTCAACATACTCAACAATTGCTTTAACTGATGTAAGATTAGGAAGTTCTTCTTCTGGAACAGTAATTCCATAAGCATCTTCAACTGCCATCATAAGTTCCATTGAGTCAAGTGAATCAATTCCAAGATCATCCTTTAAATTCGCTTCTAATGTAATCTTATCCTCTGAGCAGTTAATAGTATCCATAATAATTTCTTTTACCTTTTCAAATGTCATTGTTTTGTTCTCCTTAAATAATTTTATCTAAATATATTTAACTAATATATTTGAGTTAATTATAGGAGCACAAATCTGGTTTGTCAATACTATTTTGATATTCAAAGTATTTATTTTGTTTCACAGCTGAGTATTATTCCGCCTCGCTCAGCATAATAACTGCATAATCCTCCTGCTTTATATACACACACATCCGTAGCACCATATGCCTGCTTTATCATATCTGCTATCTTATCTGCAAGAGCTTCATTCTCAACATGACATATTCTCAGTTTTCCGCCTTCATATCCTGCCTCGTCAAGTAATGCCTGAAGTTTTACAAGAAGCTTTTTATCACCTCTGCATTTACCGATTGCATCCAATGTTCCATGACTGCTTGCTGTTCCTATTACACTTATGCCAAGAACCTCCGCAGCCGATGCTACGACCTTGCTTACACGGCCATTCTGTGCAAGATTATGCAATGATTTTAATGAACAGAACAATCTTGTTTTCTGCATATATGCATCTATTGCTCCGTCTATCTCCTCAAATTTCTTTCCCTCTTTAATCATTTTCTGCAATTGTTCCAGTATAATAAGCATCTGTGGACCAGTGCTTTTAGAATCTATTACTCTGACCTTAGCCTGTGGATGCTCCTCCAGATATACTGCTCTCGCTGCCATTGCAGAATTATATGTTCCTGACATTCCTGCAGTTATTGTTACAACAAATATCTCATCATCATCGCCAAATGCCTGAAGCCATGCATCTATTCCAGGACATGCAGTGTATGAACGTCCCTTATGTTTTTCAAGAATATCAAGCATTCTGTGAATATCAAGTTTTCCATCATCACAAAACTCCTCGTTATCTGTAGATATTGTAAGCGGAACTGCCTTAAAATCCATTCCCTCAAGTTCTTTTATATCGCATGCTGAATCTGCTACTAATCTCATTATTAATCCTCCTGTTGCCGGATATACTCCGTTTTAATGTAGTTTTAAATGTAGTTTTAAATACTATGTCATATTGTATTTTATAACTTATAGTGTTACAATATACAAAAATAGCGTTTTTGTATATTTCAGGAGTACATTATGAATATAGTTAACAAAGATTCTAAGAATACATTTACACGAATGTGCATAGGTGAAGCAGTAATCAAGCTTCTTAAAGACACTGATTTTGATAAGATTCGAATTACGAGTGTAGCGAAATGTGCCGGTGTATCACGCATAACTTTTTATAAATATTATGAATCAATCCATGATGCACTATGCGACTATCTTAACATTATTATAATTGAATATCTGGAAGAATGTGCCAACAACCCTGAAAACGGGAGTTTTCTTGATTATTCCCACATTCTTTTTGCACTTGAATTCTTTAACCGGTATAAAGATTATTTTCTTACTCTTTCAAGATGTGGACTTCATTCTATTCTTATTAACAGTATTAATAATTTTATGTCTGAACATTTTACAAATCCTAAGAATTACTCTGAGTACAGACTATACTGTTACTCTGGCGGATTGCTTAATACATTTTTAAAATGGGAAGAAAACGGATGTGACTGTGATGCTGGCGAGATAGCCAGAACTCTTGAAGAACTTTATAGTTAATAAGCCACTCCTTCCGGAATGGCTTAAATATTTTATAATCATTTATTAATCTGTGAATGCACTTTTCGACGTACTACTAGGAAACATATAACCTGCATAATTATCGTTGCCGTCCATGATGCCGGATATGATATGAACAGGTCATAAAGAGTTCTGTGACTTGGGAATATGACGAATATCCAGAATATTCTCATTCCTACAGTACCAATAACCGATAATATCATAGGTACTAGCGAATACCCCATTCCACGAAGCGCGCCCGGAAACAGATCCATTATTCCACATAAGAAATATGGTACTGTAGTAATTGATAATATCTCAACACCACATTTGATAACATCTTCACTGTTAGTGTATATCATAAGCACTTTATCACCAAATATATATGCACCGCAGCCAAATACAAGTGATGCTCCTACCGAAAGTATTGCACAATCTATAAGCACCTTGTCCATTCTCTTGAACTTTCTTACACCATAATTCTGACTTGTAAAACTCATGCAGGCCTGTGTTACTGAATTAATTGATGCATATAGAAATCCAAGAATATTGTTGGCTGCTGTATATCCTGCCATTGCTGTTGAACCGAATGAATTAACCGACGACTGCAGCAAAGCATTTGAGAAATTAATAACTGTACTCTGTATTCCTGCCGGAATTCCAACCTGAAATATCTGTTTAAGATAGTATCCCTTTATCTTTAGCTTTGAGAATCTCAACTGGTAACTTGCATCTGTCTTATTCAGACATCTTAATACAAGCACACACGATATAAACTGTGAAAATATTGTTGCGATTGCCACTCCTGCAACCCCTAAGTTAAACACAATAACAAGTACCATATTAAGGCATGCATTTATAATTCCCGCTGCTATAAGAAAAATCAGCGGCCTCTTGGTATCACCAACTGCTCTAAGAACAGCCGCGCCATAGTTATAAAGCATAAAAAATGGCATACCAAGAAAATATATCCTCATATACAGTGTTGAGAGGTTAATTACATCATCCGGCGTTCCCATAAGCTCAAGTGCCGGTTTAGCCATCAGCAGGCCTATCAGCGCCATCACAACTCCGCTTATTGCCGCAAATGTTATCGCAGTATGCACTGTTTCTGACATCTCTTTATGTTTTCCTGACGCATAGAATCTGGCTGCCAGTACATTTGCTCCCAACGAAACTCCTATGAAAAGATTAACAAACATATTAATAAGTGCTGTCGTTGAACCTACTGCTGCTAACGACTGGCTTCCTGCAAATCTTCCAACAACAATTATATCTACAGCATTAAACATTAACTGTAGTATTCCTGAAAGCATCAATGGCACTGAAAACGATATTAACTTATCCATTATTGTGCCATTGCACATATCTATTTCGTATTTATTCTTACTCATTGTAAATTTCCTTTATAAAGAATTGGACAGACTATTCCCAATATCCAAGTTCAACACCTTTTTTATAGATTCCTACGCCCTTAGAATAATATCCATACGCATTAAAATGTGTCCAGTCTGAACGGAGTTTCACAGATATATATCCAAACGCTCCATATAACTCATCTATCTTTTCCTTTTTCAAACCACAATCATCCAGCCCATTCTGAATCATGTAGACTCTTGTATTAAAGAAATGTTCTCCAAATGCTTCTCTTAGCGCTGCTTCCCATGCAGTGTCATCAGCTCCTACATAGTCATCTCCATCCTCCAGATATGACTGGCTGTTGTCTGCAAGAGATGTACCTGGATCATCCGTGTCTCCAACTATGATATAATTCTCACAACCTGTATAATCAATCACTGCCTGATACTGGGAAATAAGCTCATCATAGTCATCCCATCCACCGTTACTTCCCATCTCAAGCACAAGAATATCATCCTTATGATCATATGCTGCTTTAGTTATAACAGCAGTACCTTGTGGAATAAACATATAATCAGGCTGTTCAAGACCTGTATCATCACATATTCTGATGCTGACCATATAATCCTCTATATTATAGTCATCATCCTCCATATCTTCCCAGTAATCTTCAATATCCCGTTTCTTATCAATCTGACATAATACGCCATCTATATATACAGTATCAGGATAATCATTATATTCAATACCATATCCGCTGAAATCATACATATAAACAGGATTCCCCTTATCATCCATAAGACATACATCTTCATATGTATTCTTATTAAGATTAAGATTACGGTCAGTACGCATCTTAAGACCACCAGCTCTTCTCGCTATCTCCTCTGATGTCTCCCCTGATACACCAAAATTAAATGTATTAAGACCAGTAAGCTTTCCTAAAGTATATGGTGCAGTGTAATAACTTATATCAACTCTTCCTGCTTTAGTAAGAATATAAGCATCATCTGAGCCAAAGCCTTCCATCATGCTGTCGCCCCAGCAGGCAATTGATACAGTATCATTTGAATAATCCTTATCATCTTCATAAGGTTCTGTATAATCTTCTGTACCGATATTCTGTGAGACCTTCACAATTACATGTGTTTTATCTCCCCGTGGTTTTATGATCTTAGCCATATTAATAAGATTATCTTTGTTTTCCGGTCTGCCATTCAATACCACAGCCCCTGCGGCAATACCTCCTGCAAGCAAAACCACTGCAATCCCCCATATCGCTGCTTTCTTTAATTTCATAAACTCACCTTTTCTGCCCCTTATATATCTGGCACTTCTGTTATAACACTTATTTACCCGACCTGCAAATATAATGAAGCAATCAAAGCAAAGATTCAGTAAGAGTTCGATTCACATCACCTTAAAATGATTCACTTAGACAAAAAAATAGAGCGGGTGATGGGGTGCCAGGTGCCTGTGGCACCTGCTTGGCACCGACCGGAGCGAAGCGTAGACCGAACCCGTGGGTTCGATTCACATCACCCTGAAATAGTTCACTTAGACAAAAAAATAGAGCGGGTGATGGGAATCGAACCCACGTATCTAGCTTGGAAGGCTAGTGTTCTACCATTGAACTACACCCGCATAATCACTGATATCTCAGTGCTTTGTTAAGATATCATAATTATATTATAAAGTCAAGTATTTTATGCCAATATGTTCTTTGCGACATGTTTTATCGACACATATACTTGACTTTATCTGTTCTTAGGAATAAATTATGTTAGTTGCATTTTAGTTTGTAAAATATAATGGAGTAATTTCAATGACTAATAATTCTGACCACATTTTTTCTAATGTAGATATAAGGAAGCTTCTTATTCCTATCATGCTGGAAAATCTCTTGGCTTCACTTATGGGAACTGTTGATACTATGATGGTAAGTAATGTCGGTGCATCTGCCGTCTCGGCTGTATCGCTTGTTGATTCCATCAATATTCTTGTAATACAGGCCTTGTCAGCACTTGCTGCCGGAGGTGCAATCCTGTGTTCCCAGTACATAGGAAGCGGCAACCCTAAAGGTGCCAACCGCGCTGCAAGACAGGTATTTCTTGTCATGACAGTGCTGTCGGTTTTCATATCAGCAATATGTCTCGTTCTTCGTGTACCAATGCTTAAGTTCATCTTTGGTTCTGTAGAAGCTGAGGTTATGGCTGATTCACAGGCATACTTTCTTTTTTCACTATTGTCATTTCCATTCATTGGCCTGTATGACGCTGGTGCGTCCATTATGAGAGCCCAGAAGGACAGCAAAAGCCCTATGACAATATCAATAATATCCAACTTCCTTAATATAGGTGGTAATGCGATTCTTATATTCGGACTTGGAATGGGCGTTGCGGGAGCTGCAATATCAACACTTGTATCAAGAGTTTTCTGTGCAGTTGTTGTAATTATTAAATTAAGAAACCCTTCTCAGACTATCTGTGTAAACAGGTATTACGCAATCCGTCCCGACTGGGATTTAATTAAGAGAGTCTTATATATCGGTATTCCTTCAGGTATTGAAAACAGCATGTTCCAGTTTGGAAAGCTGGCAATCCAGTCAACAGTTTCAACGCTTGGAACTGCTGCCATCGCTGCAAATGCTGTGACTAATATTCTGGAAAACCTTAACGGAGTTGCCGCACAGGGTGTAGGTATCGGACTTATGACTATAGTTGGCCAGTGTATTGGAGCCGGAAGAAAAGATGAAGCCATATATTATATAAAGAAACTCAGTAAAATGGCTGAAGCCGCTATTATCATAAGCTGTCTTGTTGTATTTGCATTGTGCCGGCCGATTACCATACTCGGTGGTATGGAAGCAGAAAGTGCAAGAATGTGTTTTGAGATGACTCTTTTCATAACAATAACCAAGCCAATATCATGGGTATTGTCATTCATTCCGGCGTACGGAATGCGTGCTGCCGGAGACGTGAAATTTTCAATGATAACATCATGTGCAAGCATGTGGTTATGTCGTGTAAGCTTTACTATATTCTTATGCCGTGTATATGGTTTTGGTCCTATTGCTGTATGGATTGGAATGTTTGCCGACTGGACTGTGCGCGGTATCGTGTTCACTATACGTTTCCACTCCCGCAGATGGCTTAATCATCATATAATTGACTGATCTTAACGAATTGGATTAACGATAAAAAACGCATGCCAGATTGAAAAAATCGGACATGCGTTTTATTATTTTGTTATAAATTATAATATTGTATTGTAAACCATATTATTACAATCAGCCATTATCCTAGAATCCCTTACAGTTACCCTTAAGAGTTGCTCCTGTAATATTAACTTTTCCATTAATATTAGTACAATCCTCAATAATAGCCTTGCCAAATGTTACTTTATAACCAAGTGCAGATGGTTTTCCTGTAAGTGGCCAGTGATAATTATTACCCTTATTAGAATCTGAAATACAATTCTTCATTGTTACAACACCACTCTGGTTGTTTCTATCGAAACCATTAGCATAGTTTCCCTTAGCTGTACATCCAATAAGCTTATGGTTAAGAGGATCAAGGTGAGCTGCCTTTCCTGGTGTTTTGTTATCTACTCCACCCATCTTAAATCCGTTACCATCACCATATATTCCGTCACAGTATCCATTGTAGTTAGCCTGGCAGTTTACAAGTGTTACTGCTCCATGAGCTGCATAACAATCCCAGCCATCATCACTATTGTATTCAGCTACACAGTTTTCAAAATAATTGCCTTCACCTGAATGAAGTTTTACTGCAAAACCATCAGCATTCTCACCCTTGGCATCTGCATTATGATGAGACTTGCAATTATAAAACTTGTTATTAGCTCCTCCGTTGCTTACCTGAAAACCTGCATCTTCATTATAGCAGCATGTTACATACTTTAATGTATTATTAGAACCTGAAATAAAGATTCCATTATCAGAAGCATTCTTAACTGTAATGTTAGAAAGTGTACTTCCATTACCTGATAATGTAATTCCTCTTCCTGAACTTCCGCTTGTCTGTGAGAAATCTATTGTCGCATTATTCTTTCCTGCAAGATTAACACCTGCTGGAAGTGAAACAGCTCCGGACTTAACTGTTCCATCAATAACTACTGTCTGTCCTGACTTAGCCTTCTTAAGTGCATCTGCTAAAGACATACCACCTGCCTTAACCACATAATCACCTGATATAGATGAACCTGAAGATGAACTGCTTCCTGATGAAGAGCTGCCTGAACCTGATGAACTTCCTGATGAAGAACCAGATGATGAGCTGTCCTTAGAATCAACCTGTACCTTGTAAATGTTAATTCCACTGTTCTCTGAATACAGATATATGTATCCCTTAGAACCTGAATATGAATATGTTCCTAAAGAAGCTGTCTTATTAGCTGCAATAGTTCCAAGCTTCTTTCCATTAGAATCAGCTACGATTAAATTACGGGTAGAGCTTCCACTGCTTCTTAACACTACCTTAATTGTATCAGAACCTGACACTGGTACCTTAACTGAACGGTATGATGTAGTGCCTGTACCAGAAAGAGCCAGACAATATGTATATGCTGTGCCATCTACTGTTACAGATTCAGCCTTAACATTCATAGTCTTACTGCTTGTTGCCATAAGACCAAGTCCGTCTACTGTAGTACTTGCTTTAATAGTTCCTAACTTCTTAAAATTAGAATTCTTGAAATTCCATGAATTCTGTGTTGCCGCATTAGCTGACAACACCGGAGCTGCTGTAAAACATACTAATAATACCGCAACAACAGCTGCAAAAACCCTTCTTGCCTTCTTAATCATTATTAACCTCCCATACATTATAGATTAAATAGCAAAAGAGGCGTTATTTTGCTGGCAGTGTCCTATATCATGCAAAATAAATCGCCTCTGTTGCTAAAAATACCACAATATGGATAAAAATGAAATGGCTTAAAATTACAAAGATTTACGCAGGTGTTTGTGCATTTTGTATAGTTAGTTCTGAAATATACCGTTTTCTTAATACATTTTTACTTAAAAACTGATTTATTGTCACTTACCTTGATGTGAAAGTGGTTATCCTATGTATAATATTTGATTCCTTTAAGAGGATATGGTCAACATTTTTATGGACGTAAAAATGTATTTTGCCACACTTTTATGTACGAATTTTTGTGTTGCATTACATTTTTCTGCACGAACTTTTATATTATATCACATTTTTCTGCATGAACTTTTCTCAATCCACTCATCTGGCATCTCAAAATGCTGGTAATCTTTTGCATGTTCCCAGTCGCCGCCCCACTCAAATCCATGTTCTGCAAACACCTTATAGCACAAATCGTCATGGTCGATTTTGTGTGGAAATTCAATGCTTCTGTCTGTATACTTTTCAGCATTGGCAGGCTCTACATTTCTTCTGCCATCAACATTTTTCACATAAGGATTATAAAGAGTGTTGATGTCAACTGCCAGCCCTAACGCATGCTTTGACAGCTTCGTCGAATAGGAAATGTATCTGAAATTAAATGCTGAAGAATTATTATCACTCATCGACTTCTCATCATCAGCATCATATTCATCAATAAGTCTGATTTTTTCAATCTCATAGCTAGCCTCGTAAAGCTGCTTAAATATATCAAGCACATCATCAGCAATCAGCCTGCTCACAACCAGCTCACCTGTGTGCGTTTTCCCATCAAATCCGACATGCAAAGCTTTAAGATACCGCAAATCTTCTCTTGGAACGGTGCAGTTGTCCTTGTAGGATTTTCCCTGCATCTTTGCAAATATGTCGTCTGGAATTGGTGATATGGTAAATGGTTGGGTGTTCATGTGTGTGCTCCTCTGTTTTTTTCTTATAATAACATTATATAGCATAAGATTCATTAAAAATATAAAGGACATACAGAAATTGTTCCTCAAGCCAGACAAATATCTGACAAATTAAAGACAATCCATATACGCCCTTCTTAAATCTAATACTCAAATTCTACTATCCTGCAATTCTCACATATGAATGCTTCCACTTTCGTTCTGTGGCTCGCCTTAAGCGGTGTGATTTTAATAAATGTAATTACATCATACTTTCTGCCATAGATTTCGCACTATCCATAAGATTCATATCTATATCTGACTTTATCATGACATTATATCCTCTTCCTTCATTAATCTTATCCCATTGATTTGTATATCCCTGTATAGTTGCCTTATACAATCTTAAAAATCCATCAATAGTTTCTTTATCTTTTAATATCTCAGATATTCTATTACATTTTCTATCACAATCATATCTTCCAAAGCAATCAATCAGATACAGCGGAATAGGCATTCTTCCATCTCTACTTAGTTTCTTTTCTTTCTCTGCTCTCAAATATAATAAATACAGATTTAACAAATCATTAATTGTTCCATCACCCATAATAAATTCTGTAACAGTCTTATTTTGAATAGTTCCTGGTTTTAATAATTGTGACTTCTTAGTAATAGCTTCATGGGCAGAAGAGATAAACGCTAATATTACTTGTAATAATTTTTCTAAATCAATTTCTAAATCCTTAGTTTTAGAAATGTCACTTAATCCAAATTTCTCAAGAATAGCACTATTTAATTCTAAAAGCTTTGTTGGTTTCTTAAATTCTTTTGAAAATGTATTTTTATCACTCTGCTTTATGCATAATAAAAATCCTTTTTTTCTAAATTCTGTCTGGACTCTTATAAATGCCTGTGTATTTGCAGCAAAGGCCTTTTGGTTAATTGCGTTCTGAGAGTTGTTATATGTAACTATATTATTTGATAAAGTTTGCAATTTAACATCATTTGATGGTATTTTTAGAATTTTTAACATTACATAAGTATCTTTAAATTCTTTTTCTAATGTCTGTTCGGGCAAACTTGATAATGTTTCATATATTGTGCTAACTGTCTGACATCCATTAACAATCTGTGGATTATCTATACTTAATTTCTTAAAACCACCACTTGTGTTCTCATTAGAGATATTTTCTGCAATAATTGTAATTCCATTATTATAATAGAAAAAATTAACTCTTTCACCTGGATTTTTCAGTGTTTCCATTATCTTTTTATTAATTGCACCTGTTGCCCCCAAATATTCTCTGATATTAGCATCAAAAATAGGATACTCTTTTTCTTTAGCAACCTTATATATTTCATACATATTAATTACCGGAACAAGCACATACTTTGCATCCAATGGAACAGTCATTTTATATGCTTCTGGATCAATATTGAGTATAGTTCCTTTATTAATCGTTCTTATTTCAAATGACATTTTCTTCTTATTAACTATTGGTTTATCATAATATAAACTCTCTATGTCATTCAAGTCATATATTACGGCATCTCTATTAACATTATCTGCATTATATTTTGCAATTCCATCAATTATCTGCTTTGTTTTTACTGTTGTATTAGTAACATACAAAACAAAATGTACTGAAAAATCCTGTTCTTCATTATATTTGTTATATATTTTCTGAAGTTCTTCACTCCTTGTATAAGTTCCTTTTTCTAATGCACCAATTGCCCTTGTCAAAAAATCATTTTGTACATAATCATTTGTTAATGTACTTGCATCTGTATAATATTTATTTTGAATCAGATACAAATCTAATGTATCTTCATGCCATACATAACAATCAATTCCTTTATCATTATAGTCAATTATTTTATCCTCTATTAATTGTTCATCTTCTTTATACAATTTATCTAATACCCAGAAATTAAATGCCCACTCGTTTTTATTCATATTTGCCATATGTGGATATCTTTCCTGATACTCTTTTATATCTTCGTTTATCTGATTAATAAATTCTGTCATATATATCTCCTTTGTTATAAATATTTTTCTTTTATTTAAACTCTATATAAATCTATCATATCATCAACTCTTCCCCAGTCTCCTTTCCTGCATTTCCAAGCACTTCCTCACCAAATACATTATCATTCATAAGTTTGATTATGCACACGAAATCCTCATCTTTATCTATAACCTTGTTTAATTCGCTTCGCAGAGATATGAATTTTGATGGTGTCATGTCTCCCCTGAAAACAGATTTCTGATAATGCGTCAAATATTTTTTACACACCTTAAATACCTTCTGCACTCTTTTCTCTCCTACATCATAGAATAAAAATGCATAATTATAATTGCGTTCTCTCTTCATTACATACCTTCTTTCAACGAAAACGGAACAAACTCTTTGTCTTCCAGAATGTTTTTTATAAGCTTATAACAGTCTAGCTTCAATGCTGTCCTATATGTCACTTTCCTTTTTAATCGTGAATGTTCAAAAACGCTTTCCATTCTCTCCTCAAAAGCCTTAACAAATATCTTCCGTCCCTCTTCATTCAGTATGCAGTAATTAACATTTTTCTCAAAATGTTTTTCTACCTGAATGCGGTGATTATTAACCAAGTCAAATATTGTTCTGAATACTATAACCGGCTTAAATACCTCACTCATATCAAGGCTCAGTGAAAACCGACCCACAGACGGCTCATGTAGAAAACTTATTCGCTGATCCAGATGTGTCTGATAAATTGCCGAAATTGTCTTGGTATACAGCAAAGTATTTCCAAATGACACCAATGCATTTATAGGATTATCAGGTGGTCTTTTTACTCTTTTATTCATCACAAAATCCTCAGGCAGAAAATACTTGAAATCTGCATAAAAACGCATCCATGCTTCACCCTCATAGGCCATTAGTTCTTTAACATCTTGTGACTGTTCGACAAGTCTGATAAAATCTGATTTAATCCAGTCAGTAGTTTCTTTTACTTCTTTCTTTCCGTGCTTGTAATAATGATAAAGCACCTCATAAATGTTAAGCCCAATTCCCTTCACAATCGCCCTTGCAACACTCATCCGGTCATTCTCATATTTTAACACCTGCTTTACCAGTAATTTCCCGCTCAAGTAATGGTCTTTCGGATAATATGTACCACTATACCCGCCATAATAGTTATAAAAATGTATTATTATATTATTCTGTGACAGAAAATCCAGTAATTTAGTATTGATACTTACCTCATTAAAACAGAATATCTCCTTAGTATTCTCTACTGGAATATATACATTTTTACCGTCCCTCCTGAAACATAAAGAATTATCTTTTCTTGTCAGTTCCCCCATTGACATTATATATTTTGTACTCCCCATTCAGTTCCTCCTCTTAATCATGCAAATTGTTTTTCAAATGCTTTCATCAGATATAACAATACTCATAATATGCACATTTCTTACAGGTATTTGTCTGTATACATTCTGGTGGCTTCTCCTGTTCTAAAAGCTGTTCAATACTGCTGATATAATTATCAAGTTCCTTTTCAAACTCTTCAGTTAGTTCCACAATTATTACTTTCTTATCCTTCTTATTCTTTTCAACAAATTCCAGTCTTCCTTTTCTTTCAATACCTTTGCTTTTAAGAATTTTTAGATAAAAAAGCAACTGCCATTTGGCAGCCTCCACATCAGCGTCTGATTTCTTAACCTCGGTAAGATACTCTTTCGTAAGCCTGTCCAGCCTTATATTATCTATTGCAATCTCTGAATTCTTTGAATCCCCTGCTTTTTCCTCATGGATAGCCTTTCCAATCTTTACCTGCTCACTGTTATCTTCAAGATTCAGCCGGTTTCCATGTAAATAACACTGCCGTCTGCAATGAAAATAATAATTAATTAAAGTTCCATTTACCTGCATATATCCCCCTATATAAACAACTCATCAGCAGTTACTATCATTTCTTTCTTAAGCACACCATTATCATCAAAGTAATCTTCACCGTCTTCTATGTAATATATATCTCCTATCTGCTCATTCCACTCAATATTACTCTTAATATCCTCTTTAAACTGATATATGAACATGTTCATTTTGCTTCTTACATCATGTATTCTTACAGTTCTTTCAGAGTATGATAAATCCGGATTTTCTATAAGCTCCTTATATTCGTTCCATACATCTGCACCGTCTATAACATTATCACCAGCCTGAATACTTCTTGCAAAATATACAGATATCAGCTTTCTTCCATCTTCTATAAGTTTCATTTTCTCACAGACATAAGGATAGTTAAGTTTTCCAACCTTCTCTTTGAAAAAATGTTTAATATTATCATCTGTTATTTTCTTCTGTGATTTTAACAGTACCGGCAGAATCACATTTTCATAATACTTAAAGAAATCTTTGGTATTAAGATATTCGCGGATATCACTGCTTTCCAATGTCTTGTCAGTATCAACTCTTGTATCATTTCTGTAAATATTCTTAGCTTTATCAAGATTATAGAAATACACTTTTCCTGTCTTTTTACCAGACCTGTTAATTCGTCCCATAAACTGTTCTTCACTGTCCAGCCTTGATATATCCTTATATCCAATGTCCATGTCAATATCGACTCCGGCTTCAATAACCTGTGTAGCAACAAGTACAACATCAGACATATTATTGATCTTATCAATCATATCTTTTCGCTCCTGAATACTGCTGTCTCCTGTCATTAAAAGTATCTGCCTGTCAGTCACATCCTCCAGCAGTCTGTAAAAATCTTCTGCACTTTTCTTTTTTATAAACTCAATCAGAACCTTTTTGCCAGTATTTTCATCATTATCAACAATATACTGTGCAAGTTCTTCTATAGTAATATCTTCGTCCAAAAGACTGTAGTCCACCTCAACTCTCTTAGCAAACATATTGTGTCTGAAATATTTATCCCTGTCAGCAATGAGTTTTACTGCCCCTGCCGTGTTATCAGTCAGCAATTCGAGATTCGGAAGCGTTGCAGACATAATAATAATCTTTATATTTAAAAGCTCTGCAAATCCTTTTAAAAATGTAATCATTTTACCCCATATTCTGTTGTCATAGCTCTGGATTTCATCAAGCACAATTACTGAATTACACAACTGATGAAATCCAAATGCGTCCTCTTTTCTATCTCCGAACATTGTATTAAACAACATCACATGAGTAGATAATACAGTCGGATAATTCATAAACTGTCTGTCGAGCAATATTCTCTGATAATTCTTATCAAGCTCATCATCTGAGATGTCTTTATATGGAGTAATAGAATTAACAACGGCAATCTGCGACATAACTGACTCATTATTGCCAAATACATTTGCAAGTGAATTCATATTCTGCTCAACAAGTGTATTAAATGGATAAATGTAGAAAATCTTGTTAATATCCTGCGAATTTTTCATAAGCTTAAAGCTGAGATTCATAGCCATATTACTCTTTCCACTTCCTGTAGGTGCTTCAAGATAGAAAATATTCTTATCAGTATTATTCATCAAAACATTTTCACTATCTAAAAACATCTCTGTTCTCAGTATATTTATCCCCTTCATTCCATTAATGTCAGTGTTCCTGTCTATACCGCCAAACAATTCATACGCTATTGGATATGATGTTTTCTCATATTCTCTTATGCACTTTGGAATCAAGCCTTTCTCATATTCGCTCATTATTTCGTCTATGTTATTAATATTACCAAATGTGTTCTGCTCCCAGCCTGTCATATACTCAGATGTTGCATAATAATCTGCCGCAACAAGCATAGAATATAACAGCCTTATCCATGCATATAAAATTACTGATTTTCTGTCACTGTCAGATGTGAGTCTCTTATTCATCTCCTTATATGTTCTTCGCAGCTTAAATACATTTTCTGAATATCTGTCATAACTAAGCACAGCATTTATACCAGATTCAGTGTACCAGTCATAAGTACGCTTTCCTAAATTATCGCTATCATCACTCTTTCCAGAAAGTTCATCTAAATACTTCTCAAATTCAGTAAGTCCACCATGATGTCTTGAAATAATATACGAATACATATAAGCAAAATCCTTGATATTCTCAGATTCCGCTTTGGTAATTTTTTCTTCATCAATCATTCTCTTAATAAAATCAAGATAATAATCAAGGTAAAATATAGATGAAACAATCGAATGTTTACTGCCGATATTGTTATCCGGCGTCATATCCTTATACCAGATATTACCCATCTTTTTCTTCTGGAAAGCAGGATTGACCTTGCCCAAATCATGCATTGTAACTATATTAGCAGTCATTTCTTCAAATATATTTCTGCAATCCTGAGACAGATTTTCAAAATATTCTTCTTCGAATCTTTCCATAATTTCGTCAATACATTTATTCTTAGCTATTAACAGCCAATATTTCTGACTTCGCTGGGTATGCTCTTTCAAAGTCTCTTTTTGTGTTCCATCTTCTGATAAATGTGCAAAACACTGTTCGCTGCAATTAATTAATTGTTCAACCGGTATCATATATCTGCTGATATCCATACTTAATATCCCCTTACTTAAAAAAGCCGCACCAAATAATCTGCCTGCCTTAAAACTCTGCATTTTAAAACATTCAGACTGCCTGATGCGGCTTATAATAATTTAATAAAATGACAATATATTATTTCCCTGTTTATATACATTTCCATTCTCTATACTTACTGTCATGTTCGTATAACAGAAATCTTTATATTCATAAAGATTAGTATAGCCATTTAATGCAACCGGCAGTTTTTCTGTATATTTAAAAATCTCTATCTCATCTTCTTCATCTGGCATAAGAACGCTGCCAATATTCTTAGGAAACATGCTGGTTATAGCTACCTCATTAATATCAGCCTCTTGCACATTTACCCTGCTCACATTAGTAATGTCAGCCGGGTGGTCATTCTTTCCAAGATAAGGATAATAAATACATCTGCTCTGTTCTAAAAACCCAGCCAGTTTTTCTGCCTCGTCACAATCAATCAGTACATAAATATCCCACTCAGGATTTTCAAGCCACTGCTCTTTTATTATAAGATTTCCTCCCTGTTCCTCACTTGCATATCCAACAGAATTGTTAAATATCTGAACTTTCTTCGGAATATATCCCCTCTCATTTTTTGGAACAATAGAAATCTTTAATTCATGCAGTTTTTCGTAAAACTCAGGATATTCGACAGCTATTTCCTGTCCTTTTTTCATTATCTGCCAGTTTTTCTGTGCATATCCACCATATCCTAATATTGCACCAAACATTCCCATCAGTGCAATCTTATGAATCTGGCTGTATGTAAAATAATAATATGCATTAACCTCTGGCTTCTTGAAAAAAGCTGTCCTGCCACTCAGTGTAAATCTAACAGCCTCCATATATTACACCTCTTTTAAAGTAATTATATTAAAGACCTTCTCGTCTTCAATTCCAGATACAAGATTAGTTGTATATGGATTATAATATACCTCCACACTCTTAACTCTATCTTTAACTGCATTAATAATGCTTGCAACCTCGCTTATATCAATAGTATTAAGCTTGTCTCCTTTTTCAAATGTGATGTATTCTGTAAGATTAGGAAGATACATATCCGACTCAGTCTCAACGAATAATGCAAATTCATTCTCGCAGCCTTCCTTCGCATTAGTTGCATATGATGTTGCTGAAACAAGTGCTGTTCTCTTAAAATTCTGATAATCTTCCTCAGTGTATCCATCAGTTACACCTAACTGCACGAACTCTTTATATGCCATTGGATTAATTACAAATGGATAAAAATAGTGTGCTTCGTCACTTGTTATCTTAGTTCCAAGTGTTGAATTCTTAGCCTCTGAATCCTTCTCACTATCCTTGCTGCCATCTCTAAATGGTGATAAAATCTGCTGTTCCTCTGCAGTTGTGTCTTCATATTTGTTAAAGCCCTGTCCAAACTGTACAGCTCCGGTTATAGAGAAATTATTCTTTGATTCTGCAAATGTAGCTCCAAAATTCTTAACATCAACTGCTGTCATAAGATTACTAAGTACTTCTTTAGACTCCTTAGTATCCTTCAGATCCTTAACTGCAAATATTTCTTCATATCTTTCTTTTAATGTCTTTGGGACAAGTGACCCATCTGCTGAAAACTTCATAGATTTGATATAAAGGACTTTCTTGCCCTCATCATTCCACATTTTCTTCATAGGATACTTTAACGCCTTGTCACTTCCGTACACATCACCATTCTGTGTACTCTTTGGATAGCCTGTAAAATCTGCATTCCAGTTTGCCATTATAGATGAAATTCCTAATACACCGTATACTCTCTTATCCATATTAATCCTCCTCTTTATTAGCTGAATCGTATATTAAATTACTGCTTATATAACCTGCTATAATCTCTTCGCTCTTAACTCTTCCTGTCAATTCATATGATGAAACCATTGAATACAGATTATTAAATCTTCGGTTAGTAGTTCCTATTATGTAATTGTACTTCTTAAAGAACTGCGTAATCTTCTTCTGTAATAGTTCATTATTTCGTGCATTGAAAAATGGATTGGCCAGAGAATGTTTCTTGTCTTTTGATTTATTCAAAGATATGAAATAATACACGAGCTGTCCTACAGCATAGAAGTATTCTTCATCACTTTCTATCTGACTATATCCTTTTTTATTAATCTTATCACTGAGATTTTTTCTAATATCACTATATCTGTCCGCCATATTTACCCCTCCAAAATATTCTTCTAGCGACTTCATAAAATTAAACTGCATAATAACTTTATTCATATAGCCATTATTGATTGAATCCCTGACAGTATTAATACATACATTATGAAGTACTGCGTCTATTCCTTGTTCCTGTCCCTTATAAAGCCATGCAAATATTGCATCTCTTGACATAATAATATTTCTTTTCAACTCAGGATTCACATTAATATCATCTGTAAAGAAATTTCTTGAAAGACATTTAGAAAATATAACCTCATCTAACACAGCAAGCATCTGTTTCTTATTAACATACTCTTTGAAAATCTCTTCATCTTTTGCACTTCCAATCACATCTCTGTACTGAAAATGCTTATAAAGATTGTACTTATAATCAACAATTGCATCCTGATGCTGGATAGACAGTTCTTTTCCTTTCTGAATCTGAATAAAAAATCCTGAGAAATCATCTGTGATAAATTCTCCCGGCTTCTTTGGAATAATCTCATCTTCATCACTGTCAAAAAATATGTTAGTATATCCGCGGTTGGCTTCATTCATGAGATAATCAAAAAACTTTCTCTGTGTTGCAGCCTCTTCTGGTGTTATAAGATAAGGCACAACATTTTTCCTTGTCTTATGCTCCATATATGGCTTCTTCGAATTCAATGCCAGATTATCATTAGGAAGTCCGTATATCTGCTCATCAATATCTATATTGTGATCATTCTTGTTATAAATCTTGGTCATCAGATATCTCTTTTCTTCATTAATATATAAATCTCTATCATCCTCAAAGAAAACCTTAAGATAATCTTTTCCCGAAGTATCTACGCCAAAATCCTGCATATTAAAAATGTGATGTTTAATCCAGTTTCTGCATTTTTCCAGTTTTTCCTGATTAACCTCACCTACCACCGGAAAAATGTAATCATACATTCTGGAATCCTTAGCATTCTTATATTTAGCCCTTGGATTGGATAATATATCAAAATACCGTTCAATGCTTTTCATATTAAGCTTTCCATTAGTTAAACTGTCTTTCTTGACCCAAAACGACAAATAATTATTAGACTGAATAATCCTTTTAGGATCTTGTGATTTACGATTACTTACCAATCTACTATGATAATCATAAAAAACAATATCTTCATACTGGCTGTCTCCATCTGATAAGTCCTTTACAAGTCTGCCAGCCTTCTTGTCCATCTTAATTGAACATTTAACTATGCTTTCATCTTTCTTTACTACTATGTAATCCCCATCAGCCGGTATGTAATTATCTAATATAAGTGCATCTGCATTCCCACATTCATTCCCAATATGTTCTATCTTTTTCTGGAAAATCTCAATGCAATCCTTTAACAATCAATCACCCCCTACAGCCATCTGTAATTGCAGAATCCTGCTCCTCTTGAGTTAGTTTCTCCCAGGCCTGTTCCCATCAGAAAATAAGCCAGTTTCTGAGCTTGCTTGTTATCCGTAATCTTTAGATTAATTTTATCCCCAAGTAACACAATTCCTTTGCATGGGAATTTTACTGGCTTCTTATTAATAAAACTTATCTCATTATATAGCTGAAAGTCCTCGTCTATCTTCTCCCCTGTAAATGCATTGTATTTCTTAACCGCATTTGCAAATAGCCTTTTCTCGTATTCATCAAGCGATACTACCTTCTTCCAGTATCCTCCATCATATTTCTGTATAACAGGTGTGAGCGTATACAACTGATTGATAAACTTCTTAGGTATAATTCTTGATGTTATCGTAAGACCTTTCATCTTGTCGGTATGATGATTCGCAAGCGTCTTTATCATATACTGTTCCACGCGTGAATCAACCGTCCTGATTGTAATTGTGTATACATTATCTTTTTTGTATATGCCATCCTTTGCTAAGGGATAAAGTCCACTGAATGTATAATACTTGTATTCATTATTCTCGTGGAATCTAAGCCATTCGTCATCCAGTGCAAAAGCAGAATCTATATATTCTGCTTCTGTCGAAAGGACTTCTTCAAAATTTATATCTACTAATGTATAGACTTTCAATCTTAACTCGAAAACACTTATCTTCATTTCTGCCTCCTCTCTTTTTCAATTCAATGTTATCTGATTTGTTTAATATATCACCATCTTATTAATATTACAATACTTATTATTCTTTTTTACATAATAATATGGTATTATTCTATTACATCTGATTAACCTTAACTTATGATGTATTGAAACATGTTTTCTGATGTGTTCAATGAAGAATAAACCTTAACATATGATGTGAATTATATTAATTAACTATTCAACGAACTCTATGTATTTATTTTAATACAACATTTGGTATAGCTCAATCAAAATATTTCGACAAAATTCGACAAATATGTAATTATTACTATTAAATATATATCACTTATATTTTAATTATAAAAACTTTTACCAATTTAAAATTTGTTTATCATATATTAATGATGTATACAAACCAAATATTATACAGCTTAACAAACTTTCTGGTTTTTTCTTTAAATATTAATAATCTTAAGATGTATAAATAAAAGTTCACATAGAAAATATAATATTTCAATACATCTCATGTTAATGTTAATCTCTGGGGACCTGATAATTGCCCGGTAGATTGGGCATTTCAATACATCTCATGTTAATGTTAATCCCAGTGCAACACTCCACATAAGTACAATAAGAGGATTTCAATACATCTCATGTTAATGTTAATCCCTATTGCTGGTCCGAACATATCAACAAACCAATATTTCAATACATCTCATGTTAATGTTAATCATAATACCAGCTGTCAGCTTGTTTGCAGAAAGACTTATTTCAATACATCTCATGTTAATGTTAATCCTGAGAAGTGTTTTTATTGTATACTGGCTGATTGCCATTTCAATACATCTCATGTTAATGTTAATCAAAAATCACACTGCCTAAGAAGCATACAGAAAAGAATTTCAATACATCTCATGTTAATGTTAATCAATACAGCGTACAGGAAAGAACGCAGGAGCATATCTATTTCAATACATCTCATGTTAATGTTAATCTAGCGGGAACAATTAATACCATTGTAACTATAGAATTTCAATACATCTCATGTTAATGTTAATCGTGTAAGGGCTGTCATATTGGGGATTCTCAATACTATTTCAATACATCTCATGTTAATGTTAATCTAGCAGACGACTATATAGGAGCTTCTCGTATTCCATTTCAATACATCTCATGTTAATGTTAATCAGCCGTAAAAACAACAGCGTTTTCAAACGGACTTGTATTTCAATACATCTCATGTTAATGTTAATCAATACGATTGTTTTTATAGTTTCTTGCGTTCATCAAATTTCAATACATCTCATGTTAATGTTAATCATAAACTGCGTTGGCAATACCTGTTGTGATTTCCTGCATTTCAATACATCTCATGTTAATGTTAATCAATATCACTTGCAAATGTAAAGAATTTTTCTATTAGATTTCAATACATCTCATGTTAATGTTAATCTTATTAAAATACTTAGATTTAATATTGTAAAACTATTTCAATACATCTCATGTTAATGTTAATCGTCAAGGACAATAAAATAAAATCTATAATGACAGATTTCAATACATCTCATGTTAATGTTAATCTTGAAATCTTATTTTAAGGAGGGGTCTGTTAATCGATTTCAATACATCTCATGTTAATGTTAATCCAGAGTAGTACGCTTAACTCGTTTATTATTCCGCATTTCAATACATCTCATGTTAATGTTAATCTCGAATAATTGTTTTTCAAAGACGTTAAATTATTATTTCAATACATCTCATGTTAATGTTAATCATAAGCAAAGACGAGCTTAAGGAATTCAGTGTTGAATTTCAATACATCTCATGTTAATGTTAATCAACATCGACATTGCTCTCATGATTTCCTTGCAGCTATTTCAATACATCTCATGTTAATGTTAATCTATGAGAGCAACACAAAAACAGTTGAGGTCACTGATATTTCAATACATCTCATGTTAATGTTAATCATCCAGTGTCCGTTGCTCGAAGAAGATTTTCCATGATTTCAATACATCTCATGTTAATGTTAATCGTTTTTCGGGCGTGGCTATGTTCTTAAAATTCTTCATTTCAATACATCTCATGTTAATGTTAATCGTTGTCTGCGAACAGAGAACACACACGATAAAAAGCATTTCAATACATCTCATGTTAATGTTAATCCGCAAAGGCTTCTAATGAAGCCTGCGCCCCCCTTGATTTCAATACATCTCATGTTAATGTTAATCATACACAATAAATTAGAGAATAGGAGAAAGAAAGCAATTTCAATACATCTCATGTTAATGTTAATCGCAGATGCAGTTGAGTATTGGCTTGTTGATGTTCCATTTCAATACATCTCATGTTAATGTTAATCCTAATGGTAATCAGATAATTTTTAGAGGTGTAAAATTTCAATACATCTCATGTTAATGTTAATCTGGAATGCAATCAGCACGACAGTGTCAACAATCGATTTCAATACATCTCATGTTAATGTTAATCTGGAATGCAATCAGCACGACAGTGTCAACAATCGATTTCAATACATCTCATGTTAATGTTAATCAATTCACGAGACTTATTTAGAATCACAGCAGATGGATTTCAATACATCTCATGTTAATGTTAATCATAGTTGATAAAATTGAGCAAAGAAACGCGCTCAAATTTCAATACATCTCATGTTAATGTTAATCGATATTCGAGAGCATATTCAGAAAAATAATTTTGCAATTTCAATACATCTCATGTTAATGTTAATCCATACATTGTCATAGCTGATTGACCATTAATCACATTTCAATACATCTCATGTTAATGTTAATCCTATTGTGCTACCTTTAGCATTTAATTTTTTACATGATTTCAATACATCTCATGTTAATGTTAATCTTAATGCTTCCAGCTTCTCAGCTCAATTATATTAATTTCAATACATCTCATGTTAATGTTAATCCAATATTATATTAATAATTATATTACAATATTATATATTTCAATACATCTCATGTTAATGTTAATCATGAAAAGAACATGTATAGAAATTAATGAGATGAATTTCAATACATCTCATGTTAATGTTAATCGGGTCTTCCAGCGTATGCAGATGCCGTATTCGGTAATTTCAATACATCTCATGTTAATGTTAATCTCCATAAATATCGAGAAGTACCTTCTCTCTATCATCATTTCAATACATCTCATGTTAATGTTAATCAAGCTGTCAAGGCTGAAGTCATTGCAGAAACAAACATTTCAATACATCTCATGTTAATGTTAATCAACGTTCTAGCACTTCTTATAATATGTATTTGCGTGAATTTCAATACATCTCATGTTAATGTTAATCATAAGAACGGCATTAACACCAAGTTTCCCCTTAATTATTTCAATACATCTCATGTTAATGTTAATCCATAAACCCTATTATCAAAATAAAACGCACCTAACATTTCAATACATCTCATGTTAATGTTAATCTGGATACCAATGCGACACTGGCGACTTAATCATATTATTTCAATACATCTCATGTTAATGTTAATCACCAACCTTGTAGACACATCAACAACTGAATATAGTGGATTTCAATACATCTCATGTTAATGTTAATCCTGTTGAAGCAAATGTTATATCAAATTCTTTCATATTTCAATACATCTCATGTTAATGTTAATCGGGTGCAAGCGACTATTAAATACATTAGCTTCCATATTTCAATACATCTCATGTTAATGTTAATCATCTGTGCTGGATAACTACTAGTTATGTCCTTACATCATTTCAATACATCTCATGTTAATGTTAATCGACACAGCAGAAGAAAACGCGAACGATGCAACCGAATTTCAATACATCTCATGTTAATGTTAATCATTTCTAAATATTGTACAGAAATATATAAAAAGTAATTTCAATACATCTCATGTTAATGTTAATCGTTGCAATCTTCGGCATAATGGTTTCAATATTGCAATTTCAATACATCTCATGTTAATGTTAATCATAAAGACCATATACATGTATATTTAGAATTTGCATTTCAATACATCTCATGTTAATGTTAATCTGCGCCCGAACGCGGTTATCGGGTCAACAGCTTAAATATTTCAATACATCTCATGTTAATGTTAATCTTATACACAAAAAGGAGAACCATACCATGGATATATTATTTCAATACATCTCATGTTAATGTTAATCGGTAATATCCTCGTATCTGTCATAATTCTCAATTGGATTTCAATACATCTCATGTTAATGTTAATCTTTTTTTACCTTTAATATTATTGTCATAATATAACATTTCAATACATCTCATGTTAATGTTAATCTATGTTGACCCTGTCACACATAAAGGAGCTTTCTAATTTCAATACATCTCATGTTAATGTTAATCAGTGTTAAAATTCTTAAATCAATTTGTTTCTACAAATTTCAATACATCTCATGTTAATGTTAATCTAGCATGGTAAATACATACAAGGGGGAAATACCGCAATTTCAATACATCTCATGTTAATGTTAATCGCGTAGGTACAAGCCCGCTTTTTGTTTATATACCCTATTTCAATACATCTCATGTTAATGTTAATCACAGACGAACTACATATTTACACTGTTAAAAGTGGATTTCAATACATCTCATGTTAATGTTAATCCAATAGAAGAAATCCAAGGATACGACAGCTTTAGTAATTTCAATACATCTCATGTTAATGTTAATCCTGGTCGTGCATTAATGCCATATGCTCTATAATCGCATTTCAATACATCTCATGTTAATGTTAATCTTCAAAATCAAATAGATACTTGTTAGATGGTTCACATTTCAATACATCTCATGTTAATGTTAATCCGTCTGTTGCTCATCTAAATTAAATACACTCATACATTTCAATACATCTCATGTTAATGTTAATCGGTTTCCTTCCTTGTCCAGCTCATACTCATATTTTTATTTCAATACATCTCATGTTAATGTTAATCAAAAACAGATATTAAAAAGTATGAGAGGTAGAATAATTTCAATACATCTCATGTTAATGTTAATCCGCAAGCTTCTAACATTCTCGCAAGCGTGTACCAATTTCAATACATCTCATGTTAATGTTAATCAGTTTTAAAATCTTCGATAGCAACGGAAATGCGTATTTCAATACATCTCATGTTAATGTTAATCTTGCTCCACTTTCTTCAAGTAAGCCACCTTGAACATATTTCAATACATCTCATGTTAATGTTAATCATCCACCTGTGGTTTTCCCCGTACGCTTGGGCTGATTTCAATACATCTCATGTTAATGTTAATCTACATTAGATAATATTTTATTGTACACATCTACACTATTTCAATACATCTCATGTTAATGTTAATCCTGTTAGTTCTTCAATATTGTTAAACATTGTTAAGATTTCAATACATCTCATGTTAATGTTAATCGCAGAAAGAGCATTAAGATACGGTACAAGATATCTATTTCAATACATCTCATGTTAATGTTAATCAAGATGCTCTTAGCAGAAGCCTATGACGGAGTTATATTTCAATACATCTCATGTTAATGTTAATCTAGAACTTGCTATTTCTAATGATGGAGTGGCTTTGACATTTCAATACATCTCATGTTAATGTTAATCTTAACAGATATGCAGAGTTAGACAAGCCTTTTACAGATTTCAATACATCTCATGTTAATGTTAATCTGAATTTGCTGATAGGGTTGATACTATCAAACTGGGATTTCAATACATCTCATGTTAATGTTAATCTAATCGGATTAAACTCGTCTTTATTAAACTTGTCTTATTTCAATACATCTCATGTTAATGTTAATCCCTGCTTTGCTGCCTTATTGGAAGCTCCTGTGAGTATTTCAATACATCTCATGTTAATGTTAATCAGTGTCATTGCTACCTTTGTAGCCGCAAGCTCAATCATTTCAATACATCTCATGTTAATGTTAATCTGATCCCGACGCAAAGGTGCGCTGGCATCATCATGATTTCAATACATCTCATGTTAATGTTAATCAGCTTCCCCAGTGTACTCAGTCGTTGTCGTGTCTAATTTCAATACATCTCATGTTAATGTTAATCTTGGAATCTGTTAAATTTTCTCCTATCGAAAACTAATTTCAATACATCTCATGTTAATGTTAATCTCGCTTTGCAAGTTTAGATAAACTCATATGTGTTATCATTTCAATACATCTCATGTTAATGTTAATCTACAATAATTATATGTAAAGGCATTAAAAGCGTCATTTCAATACATCTCATGTTAATGTTAATCTATTAACAGTATTGATAAAAGCGTTTCTGTAACGCATTTCAATACATCTCATGTTAATGTTAATCAGTTCTTTTTCGGAATGGAGTTGTCGCCAGCTTTGTATTTCAATACATCTCATGTTAATGTTAATCTTCATAATTAAATTCTCCTTTTATAATTTTATTCTCATTTCAATACATCTCATGTTAATGTTAATCATCAAAACGCAATCTTTGCCTATTGTTCCAGTAATTATTTCAATACATCTCATGTTAATGTTAATCGCATTTAGAAGTTGGTTGTGGACAACCGACTGGGTATTTCAATACATCTCATGTTAATGTTAATCAATCCTACCTGTATCATTGTTTACTATTTTAGACGTATTTCAATACATCTCATGTTAATGTTAATCAAGTTCAAACTTAGTATCTGTAAGAACATAATCTATTTCAATACATCTCATGTTAATGTTAATCTTTCAAGTGCTTTGTCTGTGGCTTCATCTAATGACATTTCAATACATCTCATGTTAATGTTAATCTGTTATCGCTATTGAGTTAATTGAAATAGTATTATCATTTCAATACATCTCATGTTAATGTTAATCGGTAAACCGTCATTAAATGGCACTCCACCAATTCCCATTTCAATACATCTCATGTTAATGTTAATCCTGCACCACTGGCAAGATAAGGGATTTTAGTAAAATTTCAATACATCTCATGTTAATGTTAATCACCACTGTAATCTGTTTGCTCATATTGTGTAGAACCATTTCAATACATCTCATGTTAATGTTAATCGATGAACAGAGTATTTCTTCTAAATTAAGAGAACCACATTTCAATACATCTCATGTTAATGTTAATCGCATTTAAACCACTAGGTATAGGTACATCTGCTATATTTCAATACATCTCATGTTAATGTTAATCTCATACACCCGTGTATCAAAGTAATACTTACCGAGCATTTCAATACATCTCATGTTAATGTTAATCCCAGGCTTCCAGATTTGCCCGAATTTCGTCTTAAAATTTCAATACATCTCATGTTAATGTTAATCTAGCAGATACTTCTGTATTAATGCCTAAGAACTTATATTTCAATACATCTCATGTTAATGTTAATCATAATTGGGAATGTAGAGTGTTTACAATTACAAGTATTTCAATACATCTCATGTTAATGTTAATCCAACGAATTTAAGCCTTTTCAATCATGCTTAAATCTCTCATTGCCTATTTTAGTCCATTTTCCCCAAAAATACCAGCCAATTAATTTATTTATTACCACGAGACAAATAAGCCTCTAACTTCAGGTATTTACTGGTTTTTTAGAGAATCCCCTTATATATCACCTGGTAAATACTTGCATAATCTAATTAACAAAACTCATCTATATTAATCCCCCAAACCTTTCCATTGTTATTTTCTCCGGCCTATATTATAATTTTTATTAACTACACCAATGAAGGAGATTTATTAAATGAAGAAAAATAGTTTTTTTCGCAGCCTGCCGTTTAAATTGCTGGTGGGCGTTATTGCTGGCGTCCTAGTTGGACTGCTGTTAAGTTCAACTGATGGCAATGCATTTTCACGCGCCATTTTGAATATTGTTGTAACTCTGAAATATATTCTCAATCAGATAATTAATTTCTGCATACCTCTGATAATCATTGCATTTATTGCGCCTTCGATTACTCAGATGGGTAAAAATGCATCTAAGCTTCTTCTGATTGCAGTTACAATCGCATATACATCATCAGTTGGTGCTGCACTTTTCTCTACAGCATCCGGATATATTTTGATACCACATTTGTCAATATCCTCTACTGCTGATGGATTGAAAGAGCTTCCGGCTGCGGTTTTCGAATTATCAATCCCGCAGATAATGCCTGTTATGAGTGCACTTGTGTTCTCAATTATGATTGGACTTGCTGCCGCTTGGACAAAAGCAGAATTGATTTCAAATATTCTTGAAGAATTCCAGAAAATCGTGCTTGCGATAGTTTCAAAAATCATGATACCGATTCTTCCATTTTTCATCGGACTCACTTTCTGCGGACTCTCATACGAAGGTTCAATAACAAAGCAGGTTCCTGTGTTCCTGAAAATCATAATTATTGTATTAATCGGACATTACATTTGGATGACTCTGCTTTACACAATCGCAGGATTGTATTCTAAGAAGAACCCGATTGAAGTAATCAGACATTACGGTCCTGCATACCTGACATCAATTGGAACAATGTCATCTGCTGCCACACTCGCAGTTGCACTCCAGTGTGCCGGCAAATCAAAGGTTTTGAGAAAAGACATGGTCTCATTTGGAATTCCTTTGTTTGCAAATATACATTTATGCGGCTCAGTGCTGACAGAGGTATTTTTCTGCATGACTGTATCTAAGATTTTGTATGGCACTATTCCATCAGCCGGAACTATGATTCTGTTCTGCGTGCTTCTCGGAATATTTGCAATCGGCGCACCTGGCGTACCTGGCGGAACAGTTATGGCTTCGCTCGGACTTATTACCGGCGTGCTTGGATTTAACGACACTGGAACTGCTCTTATGCTTACAATATTTGCACTTCAGGACAGCTTCGGAACAGCCTGCAATGTAACAGGCGACGGTGCACTCACACTTATCCTGACTGGATATGCCAAGCGCCACGGCATCAAAGAAGGCGCTGACAATTAATATGTTTCTTTGACATATGTAAAGTGCTATAATCATCACATGAATACACGCGCCTGCGGCGCAGAAATGAGGTAACATATGCCATTTATTAATTCTAAGATAAGCACTTCTCTTACAGAAGCACAGGAAACTGAAATCAAAACGCGTTTAGGTCAGGCTATCCAGACAATTCCTGGCAAGTCAGAAAGCTGGCTCATGGTCGGCTTCGAGCCTGACTACAAGCTCTACTTCAGAGGAAGCAACGCCGAGCCTATGGCTATGGTTGAGGTCAGCATTTATGGCAGTGAAAATCCATCTGCCTTTTCTAAACTCACTGGTCAGATATGTGACATTTTTAAAGATGTTCTTGGCATCGCACCAGATCATGTCTATGTAAAATATCAGGCTGTTTCTAACTGGGGATGGAACGGGGATAATTTCTAATATGCATTAATAAGCGGGACACTCTTTTATGAATGTCCCGCTTATATATTTATTCTTCTTCAACCATATCAAATAAACTAAGCTGTTCTGTCTTAAAATCAGACAACACCATCTTCTTTACTTCTTCTCCCTTAATATGCTCACCTTCAACCCTTTGAATACCATTTCGAATATTAGAATCGACCAGCTTCAAAACATATATATTGTCAAATCTGTTATATATTGAATCTCCTCCTAATCCTGATAAGCATATGAGCTGCGTGTTTGTCTTCTTTGCCATCTCCATAAGAGGCTTTAACAAATGTGCTGAATAAGTCTGAGCAAATGGATTGTCCATTATAAGAACTTTTCCTTCCTCTGCTGTTGAGAACAAGTCACTTTCATCCCTTCTCATATAGCTAAGCAGGCATGTAAGAATAACGAATGCTGACAGGAATCCTTCGCCGCCTGAATTAGATGAAACTTCTGCCCACGATATTGGAACCTCTTTTTCAGCCTCTATTTTATATAGTTTTATTTTAATATTGCGAATACCAATTACATCATCATACAGATTTTTTGTTGATATTGTATTACCTAAATATTCTGTAAGATTCTTATTATTCTCTATTGTTTCAATACCATGTTTTACAACTCTTTCAAAGAAATCGTGAAGCTGTATCCTGTAATGCTCCTTCTCGCTATCCCAGTCAGGAACCTGTATTCTTAACATTTTTATATTTCTTCCCCTGACATTTATAGTAGAATTCTTATCTATCATTGCAATATTGGCATTAACACTTTTTATGTATTCAAGGAACATTTCTTCAACATTTTTCTGCTCACTGTTAATATTTGCCAGATCAATTGTAAGCTTCTCTAACTGACTTTCATATGTAGCTTTATTAACATCATACTGCAGTGAAAGATTATGCGGATTACTAATCTGTGTCAAAAGACTTTCAAATGTTTTCTTAAAATAAACATCCTGATATTCATTCTTCCCTTCAATATTTCTTATTTTCTCTGAAATATTGCTCTGCTCATTAGAAAGTTTCTCTTTCGAATCAACAAGTTTTCTTCGTATATCCGCCTGATATCTGTCTAAATCTGACTTTGCTATTGTAAGCAAATCAGGAATATTATTGAATAATTCGGACATTTTATCCTGTGTAACCTCAGGCTTAATATCAGAATATTCTGACACGCCACTTAATTTAGCAGATAAATCATTTTTTCTTGATGTCAGATTATCAATTTCTTTTCTTATAACACCAATATCATGCTTCTTAAGATTTATTCTTTTATCAAATTCAACATCTGCAATCAAATCTTTTGACAGCAGTTCTTTATATCCTGTTTTTTCTTCAAGCTGCTTATATCCATAATCAATATCCTTGTTTATTCCCGCAATAACACCCGCAAGCTTATCATTATTCTCAATTGCTGCATTAAGTGCAGTTCCTGTCTTATTAATCTGCTCCTCTAAGTGTTCATACTGTTCATCAGAAAAATATACATTTTCATATTCTTCTTCTGTAATATTATTATTGGTCTTTTTAGAAAGGTCATTCTCTTTATTGGTAACTCTATGTGTAAGCCTTTTTAATCTGATATTAAGTTCGTCTAAAGAGTCTGATACTTCCTTGGTAAGTGCGTTATACTTAGCTTCAAGCTCCTCTGGTACAATATTATTGTAAGCTTCTGCATTTACGCACAATTTATATGAATTAAACCGCTCCATTTGAATCTTATTTTCATTGATACTTTCTTTAAATACAGTTCTTTTTGATTTCAGATTCATTAAGACATTTCTTAAATCACTTATCTCATTATCAACAGCCTTATTCTTCTTTTCCAGTTCCTGAAGCTCATTTTTAACACGAATAAGTGAATTGAGATTAACATTATAACTCTTATATTTATCACATAATTTATCAAATTCCTCAGACCTGATATTATATTTTACTATCAGATTCTCACTTTGCTTAATTAATCTGTTATTTCCTTCATTTTCATCTGATAATGTATCTTTTTCACTTCTTATCTGTATCTGTCTCTTCTTTAACTGTGCCTCCTGCTCCTTATAATCTTCAAGTTTTTTCTCAGTGGTCTCATACAATCCTATAGAAAATGTCTGATTTTCAATTTCAATTTTATATTTACTGAATATTTCTACATCATCATTCTTTGACTGTATCTGAACAGACAAATTATTAATTCTGCTCTGAATATCAGCAAGCATTTTATCTAACTCCGCCTTATCAAGCAGATGATTATTGAACATAATAAAGAAATGTATATTTCCATATGTTGTAAAGTTGTTTTTAGCTTTATCAAATGGCTTCTCCAATTCTTCTCTTATTATTATAGGTATTGGAAAACTTGTATATATTTTTTCATCAATAAGCTTTATTCTTTCAAACGCATTTTTGTCCATTATTATAGAATACGGAATAAACGGATTATTTTCTACTAGCTTACCATTACTCTCCTGTGTTCTTCCATTCTTATTAAGCCATTCCATACCATATACATATCTGATATCGTTCTGCTCGCAATAGTTTCTTACATTATCCGGAAGTTCTATTGTCTTTCCTTCTTTTAATTGTGCATACTGTTTTTCCAGTTCACTCTGTGACATAACAAGCTTCTTCTTGTCAATTTCCAATTGATTAATATTGTTCACAAGGCTGCTTATAATAACATCTGGTCTGTCCAGAGCCAGCTCTTCCAGTCCTGCATATTTAAGGATTTTTATTCTGCTATTCTTCTGATGTTCAAGGTCTGTCAGAATATTTTCCTGTTCAGACATTTTATGCATCACATCACTTATATCAGCTACAATATCCACTTCTTCCTGTAAAAGTTTTCTTGCTTTTATGTCAAGTTCGTTCTTTTTCTTATATAATCTTGAAAGTCTGTTATTCTCTTCCTGCTTTTCTTCATCCAATTCTTTTTGCTTTACTTCAAGTGTTCCTTCTTCATATAATCCAAGAATGTTTCTCTTTATGTCACACGAAAACTTCCTGTTAAATGCTTCCTCAATATCATTATATGATTCAACTGAATTCTTCAAACTTCCGGTTTCAATGCTTTTCTCCCGTATAATTCTTTCATTATTCTTTTTATCTGTGTCAAGATTATCCAGCATATGCTCTTTATCAGATATGTCTTTATCATTATTATCCTGTCCTTTAATACTGCTTTGCATTTTCAAGGAATAATGCTCATACAATGCATGTCCGATTTGTTCAATTTTATCCTTATTAGACTCCGAATTTTTTAAAAGTATTTCTATTTTTCCTTCTACTTCCACCTTTTCTGCTTTTATATCTTTTAATTCCTGATAGAGTTTATTGCAGTCATATATAGATAACTGTCTTGTTAATTTATCCTGTGCATTTTTTAATCTTGTAATTTCAACTTCCTGTACACTTCTCTCTGACACAGCTTCATCTTTACAATCAATATACCTGTATATTTCATATGATATTTTTTCATACAATATCTGATTAATATATTTTTCAATTTCTAAAAGCAGATTACTTTTATCGTCAAGATTAGCCGCAAGAATCTCTATTGCCTCATTTAATTTCTTTACATACAGAGCCATTCTCGCCGTATGTTCGCATCTGTCCTCATCTAATCTGACATATCTGTCTATGTCTTCTTTAAATGATTTAGTATCTTCAAAATATTTTTCTATCAGTGCCTTTTTTTCTATCTTTGACTGGTTGCTCCTATACTGTTCTATAAATTGGAATGTCAGTTTTCTAAACTCGTCTATCCTGTTCTTTTCCTGATTAAGCTTGTCCTCTATCGGCTTTAAAAACCAGTTTTCAACAAGATCTTTTTCATCTTTAGAATTGCTAAATAATTCTGATAAACCAGATTCTTTCTGATTAACTTTTCTTATAATACTTTCCCATTCCTTATTGTTAATCTGATACTGGCGCAATGTCCCAAAATACTGTCTTCTTCCATAACTGCTGCCCATATCGTAAATTCTGAAATCGCCTTTTTTATCTTTACTTATATCTTCAAACAGCTTTTTACATTCCATAAACCCTTTTAATATTTTTCTGTTTCCATCCTGTTTTACAACTGGTATATTATCAATATCATAATGGCATCCTTCTGAATAACTTCCTGTAAATGTATACATTTCCAATTCTTCTGCATCATTGTCTTCTTTCTGGTTCTTCCTTACCATCATGCCTGATAAAAATCTTGTAACATTATTATCAAGCTGCCACTCTGTCATAATAAAAGTAGGTCTGTTTGTTGTAAAATAACTTTTGAACTGTCTGTCGCCAAGATCTCTGTAAGACTTATTAACAAACTGACTCATAATCATCTGTACAAGTACACTTTTTCCACCACCATTGCGCAATGATATTAATGTACTCTCTCCACCAAAATCAAATGTCTCATCATCAATTTTTATTGTGTCATGATTGTATGAAAGATTTAGTATTCTGATTCTTGAAATCTTACTCATTTTTTACCCCCAGTGCTTCCATTATTCTTTCATAATTATCTTTATTTAATATCTTGTATTCCATAATATTATCCAGCTTTGATGTAGTCTTTATCATTTCATCTTCTTCAACAAAAATAATCAACTCCTGTTTTTCAAGGAATTTGCATATTCCACTTACAAATCCTTCTTTGGTTGTCTTCATTTTAGTATTGATTTCCACACTTTTTAATGCCTCATATGCTTCACTCATACTTTTATAATCCAACACATTTTCATATAATTCTGTATATATATTTCCATCTTCTGCCTCTCGTTCATTCTCAAACCCGACGCCTGCTTTAAGTCTCTCAGATATAATATTCTGCAATTCTCCCAATTTAAGAAATTCTCTTGATTTACATGAACTCCCCTGGCCATCATAGAACTCTGCCATCAATGTAAGAATCACAAACTGTGACAAATAATAATCTTTATCTGTAGCTTTAGATTTGCATAATTCTCTCTTCAAATCTGCTTTAGTAAACCCAAGATACTTATTGTCTATATCAGGCATCAGATATATTGTACTTCCGTATCTTTCTATCTTACTGTCAGCAATCTGTGCCTGATTCTTCACAAGATTCATAACTTCTTCTCTTTCAACATATGCCCTATATAAATCACTTGCATTACTATCATTATCGCTTAATGCCCCATGACACAACAGATAATAAAATATTTTCTGACTGTATGTTATATTCTCCGCTTCGTATGCCATCTTTTACCTCTCTTCGTATCTAAATCCTACATTAGAACATTTAAAATTCTTTAAATTACCTGCCTCATCTTTTACATGCTTAAAATGTATATACTGTCCATCTTCTATCTGATAAACATATATTTTCTTTATATTTCTGTATTTAGGATTATCCATTATTCCCAGCAGCATTTCATTTAAAATAAATCCATCTGAGGTATCCATAAGATATTCGGTCTGTTCTTTCCTTAGTTCGCCTATATCTATATTCCCCTCCGTCAGAAGCTCAATTATCACCTCACGGAATATTTCTGCAGTAGGAATAAGAATTTTTCTTTCTTCTTTCGTAAATCTTTCATTGAGAAATTGAAGGGTGATTTCTTGATTTTCCAGCAACATATCAAGAATTACCGTGATACATTGTTCATATTTTTTCATTCTTTCCTGCCTTTTTCTCTCTTTCTCTCTGTTAAATTCTTCCTCGTCAAAATCCAATTCAAGGTCTTCTTCATCAATGTCCGATTTTTTCAATCTCTTCTGATATTCAAGCATTTTCTCTGGATTAAATATTTTATCAGGCATACTCATAAATAAAGGATTAAAAATTTTATCTGCGTTCTTAAGCAGGCTTGCATCTTTTAGTATTTCATCATAAACATCACTTCTAAACGGAAAACGCTGAACAAGCGTCATGTTAGAATAATTTTCAAGTTCATAATCATACAGCTTCTTTAAATCAAAATGCTGACCAAGAATTTTCTGATGTTCATCTAGAGTTCCTGTAAGATAATGACCTATAATTTTCAGATTATTTAGATTTTCTTTCTCTTTTTCTGAAAACTCATCAGTATTCATCTCTTTTTCTTCAAATTCTTTAATTTTCTCATCTATAAATTCCCTGTGCATATTAAATTTCGCACGTGTGTCTGCAACAGTACTTATATTTTCTTCCATAATCTGTCTGTAATCCTCTACAGAATATGACAAAGCATTTCTTTTTATAGACAAAGCCGTCTCCTGTATTTTCTGGCTCTGTTTTCTTAACTGGTTAAAAATGTTCTTAATATCATCAACAGCTTTATTATAATCTGCCTTTTCAAGATGCAGTTTAAAAAGCATTTCATTTATTGTAAGTTTAAGATTATTCTCTACTTCCATTGTCGAAAGAATCATATTATAACCTTCATCTGTAAGATAATATGATGTTCTCTTGACTCCTCCGTCCTGATAAACGACCTTATTATCTATATATCTGATATTAATATCCTTATATTTTCTATTATCATAATCATATGCTTTGAAATACATCGAGACACCTGTATTTCCCAACACATCTTCTACTATAAATCTTGCCAGATTCATACTATTTTCATATTCCAATGAATGCTCATAATATTCATAATTAATCTCATCAACAAATGCAGCTATGTCATCTATTGTACAGTCTTCTTCTTTTAACGAATACTCCATAATATATAAAAGAACACTAAAAAGCATATTTATCTGTTCATCTCTTGTGTTAATTCCAAAACTTCTCCACTTTACCACTCTGTCTATACTATTCCCACACAACACAGAATATCTTGCCACAAACTGCATTCGTTTTCTAAAACCTTTAAGAAAATCCTTTTCCATCATCCTTGCTCCAATCATGCTCATTTAATATTTCCTGTGGTATATATTTTCCTTCTTTCAGCAAATTTAATATCTGTGCTTTCCTGTTTTCGCTAAAATAATCAAGAAAAATATTCTCTATATTGGAATTCTGTTTTTCCTTTGTAAATGGCATATTGCTAAAACCCATCTTCTCAGCCTTATCAAGCATACTTTCGTATGCTCTTACAAAAGGCTTTATATCTATACTTTCCCCTGTACCACATTTCCACTGTTTCTTTACAAGATGCTCATATATTATAATCCCCTCATAATCAATGTCACCAAAATACAACAATTCATTGCCAGCTTTAAAATACGACTCCGCACCAGAAGCATAATCCGCAAATGAATTCCATATTCCTTTACCAGCACCGTATATTAATGTATTAAATCTTATGCCAAGCACATCCGCTTCATTTATTCTTAGATACCTTCTTATATCATAAAATGTATCCTTATTCTCTATTATTAAAATATTTTGTGGAAAATCCTTAGAATGTGAATAATAAGATAAAGGCTCTGACGTTTCATAATAATTAAGCTTGTTTCTGTCTATTCCAAGCTTCTCACAGAACTTTATTCCGCCTTCTTTTTGAAAAAACTTTTCTTTTTTGAAAATCTCGAAACTACGCTCATTCATAGTTTCCTCGACAGACAATAATGACGAATTGTCTTTAAGATAATTACTGAGAAGACGCACCTTACCTGCATCTTCTTCGTATTTTTCCGGGTGCTTTCTGTAGTACTCCGTATTAACTAATGGATGAATACCAAAATCCAGTTCTTTATATATATCTGTATAATCTTTCTCGTCCTCATGTTTCCAAAACATCACTGGAAGTGCCGGCTTTCTTCCATTAGTTAAAGCACTCTTTACAGGAGCCAGCTTTCCATCACTTATTAATTCAAAGATATAATCATATAATTCTTCATAAGACAGATCTGGATGTTCCTTTTCAATATTGGAAAGATATAGCTTTGATTTCTTCATGTAGTGCTCCTTGCAGACTAAAAATGTAGAGTTAACTTTTAATTTTAGAATAGCATTTATGAGTTATATTTACAATAATTATTGTTGATAGTTTTTCAGACGTAGGAAGTAAAATATGTAACGATAAACGTCTACCCATTTTTCATTACCTCAGCTGTAACATTTTTATCATCATACCAGCACGTGCATTTTTTGCACATACTGCTTTTATGTCCAGATTATACATATCATTGAGAATAACCCAAACAAACCCAAACAAATAATTTATATTTTTTGTATATATCAATATCAATCATTTTCTTCATTGCCATCAACATGTGCAAAATTTGCACATGTTAAATCATTTCCTGCCTCTTCATACATATCCTTATATGTATATATTTCAGATGTAACCATTTCCGGATATAAAAATATATACTTTTTACATACACGCTTGAATAGTTCTAACATCCTGTCACTGTTGCACATTCCAACCATATAATCCAGCAAATGTTCTACTTCTGATTCAGATGCTTTTCTTGCACATATTTCTTCGACTATCGGTTTATATGTAGCATATGCTAAGTCATCAAGTTCTTTTATCATGCATACTATTTTCTTAATTTCGTCATCCATAGCTTATACCATATTATCCACCTTTCCTGATATTACGCACATTTGTTTATATATAAACGTTTCCAGTACTCAGATAATCTTTTATAACTTGATGTACATACACACATTTCCACCTCTCTGATACTTTCACATTGGGGCACAAGCAAATCTTCCATATGTACCTTCAGCAACCTGCTCAATACATAAAGATGATCAACAGATGGCAGAATCATTCCCTTAAACCAGCGATATATCGGCTGTGGACATGATAACTGCAATATTTTCTGTATATCCTTTACTGTATAACCTGCTTTTTCAATCCTATATTTTAATAAGATGCCTGTTTTCTTCATATCAATATGTTCATACATATGTTGTCAACTCCTTTAGCAAAATTCACCCTCTGTCCAATCGAATGGATAATCTGGATCTTCCCAACTCTTCTCATCACTCCATATTCTTTCATGCACATGAAAACGTTCCTTCGCCAATTTTTCCTTCTCGTAGTATTCTCTATGACAGAATGGCATATATATTTCCGCTTCTTGCTCTGTACATGATGCCATATGTAATCTAGGACCATTATCTGGAAAAATAGGATCAATATCATATATCCATTTCCTTGGCTCTGCCTTACGCTGACTATGATTGTACACTTTTTTGAAATATTGCTTCCATGTGTATCTCCTGCCATATTCATCATAGATACTTACCATGCTCTTATTTTTCAGGCAAAATTCTTCCAATTCCTTAAATGTACTGATAGTCTTATGTCTTTGGAATAGTGGTCGCCAACCTGCACTCAGTTTACAAAGATGCACCTCATACCCTAAATATGGTTCATCTACAATTTCATATTCGATATCCTTGATTGTATATTATGTTTCGACAGCAAAATGCTCCCGCATTAGCTTTTTATTTCTACTCATCAAATAAAAATTAGTTCCCATAAGATATACACCAATCCTCTTCTTTTGATTATATGATATCCTATAGGAACTATAATTGCATTAGACTGTTAGTCCAAAAGTTTTTTCAACTACTATTAAAATTGATTATATTTTACGGCACTCCCCTTTGCTTTTTCCACCGGATATTTTGCCTCGTTTTGATTCATCTTCATATTAATGATTTCATCCGCATCCAGATTAAGTTTGTCAAGAAGATTCTGGCTATATACCATAACATCCGCAAGTTCTTCCTTAACATGTTGCAAATCATATTCTTCGTCTGACCACTGAAAACATTCTAATAGTTCAGCTGACTCAATTACAATTGATTTTGCCAGATTGGCAGGTGAATGGAATTGGTCCCATTCTCTGTCATCTGTAAATTTTCTAATTCTATCTATTGTTTCCTGTTTCATAATTTCTCCTTTATTCGAGACGTTCTCTTAAATAATGTGCCAAGTTACTATCAGTGCAATAAACATAACATCCCTTCATACCTCTGGTCATTAATGTGCGATAAGTATTCTTGATTATTTCATCCGCCTCTTTCAATGCATATTGAGGATTTTCTTTATAAAGCTTTTTAATTCCTTTTAATGATTGATCTGTCTTTGCTCTTTTTGTAAAATCAGTAACGATATGACCATTTTCAAACCGCATATCATCCCCAATAATCACTCCTGCATAATCAAACTCAAGTCCCTGCGATGTATGAATACATCCAACTTCATTTACTGAATCTTCATCTATTGCAAATGTCGTTGTATTCCCAAGATTCCAGCTCATTTCAAAATCATCGATCTTAATATCATGAACACTCGAATCATTCTTACCAGATTTAATCCATTCCCAGCAATATCCAGCAAGTATCCTGGAATGATTATGTGCCCGATTAGTTTCTATAATCAAATCACGCACTTCTGTTGGTGAATCAACTATTCTAATATCATAATCAATATCTTTTATATCAAAATTTGCAGTTTCACGAATTTCCAGAACATCATCCAGCCACGCCAGATAACCATCTGATCCGTTACATCTAAATTGTGATAATAATTCTAGTTCAGTTACATCTGACTCTAATTCATCAGCCCATTTTCTAATCTCAGCTACTGTTCCAATATCATTTAATGTAACTCTCTGACTCTCATCAATAAAGAAAACACTGCATAAACCGGCATTAATTATTTCTTTTATTTGATTTTCTCCAGCAATTTTTGGTCCAAGCTGAGTTTTGGCTGTTAGTCTGTGTCCTTCGTCACATATAATCGTATCCACAATATTTTTTTCTGCGTCAATGTATGAACCCGCACCCTTAAACATATTGTTAATGCTACTCTTTTTATGACCAACTAATTTTTTTGCATACACATTTCGTGGAGCACTATTCTTAGAAGTATATTGAGCAAATAAACCTTCATTCGTAAGCTTTGCCAAAAGATTAATTGCCACAACTGTCTTTCCTGTACCCGGACCTCCCTTTACAATAATGGTACGCTTTTTCTGATCATTCATACATAATAGTGCTGTTTTCAATATTTCCTCATAAACAACTTTCTGCTCATCAAGCATGATAAATTCCTGATTTCCCTCTATCATACTTTTTATAGCATTCTGAAGACTTTTTGATGGTTTAATCTTCCCACTGTCAATATCATATAACAACTGTTTATTATCCCCGACTTTAACGGATTTCTTAATAAATTCGCGAAGTTTTAATGCTTCACCTCTTGCAAAAACTGGTGCATCTTTCACGTATTCCTTATATTGTTTCTGCTCCAATTTCTCAGGATTACTTTTCCTATAATTATGTAGATATGCACATGGATGGAGGATAATATTCCCCATCTGCACATTCTGGTTATAATCATATATCATAGCCGCATATGACCAAGCCTGATATGATGGATGAACTACTTTTCGCACAGCCCCACCTGTATACGTTTCAACTAACGCATCCTGTCCATCAACAGCTTCAACTTTATCCCATTGCTTCAATTCGATAATTACTACATTAGGATTTTGCTTTTCTCCATACCCTGAAATTATAAAATCGACACGTTTTGAAGTCTGTGGAATATTATATTCTATAGCCACTCCAGAATCAGATGGAATCGCTTTGTCATTAAGCACTTTATACATATATTCTAGTGAATTTTCCCAAGAGCGGAATTCATTTTGCGCTGTTCTCCGATGCATCTTTTTGTATATTGTTTCTTCAATTTCCGTCGCAATAGAATCCTGTTCTACCGCTGTTAAGAAATCACTTTTTAATCCCGAATATACAATCATCTGATTTCCCCTTTCTTTACATTAATCAATAAACGACAGCTTATTACAGTTATTATATTCTCCTTGCTGAATGGTTTCAAGAAGTTTACAAGATAACAAAATCAGATAAAACTAACAATAATCATTTGAAATAATTAGAGATACAAATAAATGTGATAATAGAAAACACCTCAGATATATCTGTTTAGTATCCACTAATATCTGTGGTACTATCAAAACAGGTATCATATAGGTATCACAATAAAAGAAAAAGCTTCATAAATGGCTTGTTTACGCCATTTATGAAGCTCTGTTTACTACTCAAACTCCCCGCAGAGAAACTTATTATCCCTGTGAAGGCTTGATTTCTAGAGCTTTTAATGGCTATTATTCCGCCTTTTATCACAATTATTTTATATTTTCAAAAATTTAGGTATCATATGGGTATCATAAAACATCTTCTATGTTCTAATGATATTGACATATTATTTATAAATTCTATGTTTCTGATACACTACATTTATATTCATAATTTGCTTATATGTACATTGAAATTATACTAATATTTTATTAACAATAATTCTTTCAAATCCTTTATTAGCATCTCATATTTTACTTTCAATGTATCCAGAAAGGTATTTGAATAAATTATCAATGTCGCTAGTGCTGCAAATGAAATCAAGAGAACTGCTAAATATATCCAACTATTAAAACTTATCCCTATTTGTTCCATGTTTTCAAATGAAATTGTAAGCACACCTGCAAGTGTAGAACAAATAGCTACTATAACACGATTATATTTCTTCTCTTTTTCTACTTCTTTGTTTACATAATCTTGATAAATATCAATCAATTCTTGTATCTTATCTTTTCCTTCTATGCCAAATTTAGTCTTTAATACATTATTTAAAATTTCTATTTTTTTCTTATGAGAATCCACATGTTTAATCACATTATCCTTTTGATCTTTATTATTTATTAATGTCAGTATAATTCCAGCAATCATCAATAAAATTATACCTCCAAAATAGTATAATCGTTCTGGATACAATAACACTGTTGCTATAATCCCTATCATGGATACTATCATAATTATTAAACAACTAACAATATATTTCTTTTTTTTACCAAATCTACTAAATCCTTGTTCCACATCTGGACACTCTTGTTTTTCTTTTTGATATAGTTTTAAAATATAATATTCCATACATAGTCTCCTTTATCTAAATATAAATCATACTAAAGCATTATTTTAACATAATGACATTACTCTATAGCCTTTTTGATTGATATGAACGGAATCACCTTATCTTCTTGATATAATGTGCCTTCCCTTAAATACATTAAGTTTTCAATATCCTTCTGTGAAAGAAAAATTCCATATCTACCGAATTCTTTAAGGAGATCTCTTGCTGTCAGATAACCACCCTCAAAAAGCATATCTAATGAAGCCTGAAAAATAGTATCTCCTATTTTACCTGGTTTGTCTCCCGGTTCATGTGTACGATTTCCGTTCTTTGACATAATGCGCATCATATACTGAAACTGATTTGCTGATATAATTCCAAGTTGCCTAGTTCTATACATCATTGCCTGCATAGAAACCTTCCACTTTTTTTTAAGTGTCAAATAGTAATCTACATTTGTTGGATATGCAGACACCATACGTGAAAACACTTTCTTCGGAAGAAGTAATGCACTTGCAAACATATTAGCCTGTTTTTCTCTTGCATTAAACTCGTCTTTAGAAATATCCTCATTGTCCTCTCCCCATGTATGCATCAAAATATGTCCAAGTTCATGAGCCATATCAAAGCGTAGACGTTCTATCGGCTTGCTACCGATAGACAAAGCAATAATATATACTACTTTTCCACCTATTGTAATCTGTTGACTAAATGCATCTATTCCAGATTCCACATCACTAAAACCTGTTACTATAATACCATTTGACTGCAAAGTATACTGTAAATTATCAATCGGACCATTACCCATATTCCAGCAATCTCTCACACGATCTGCCAACTTTTCTATTTCTTCAAATGCTTGATTGGAATCAGCTTCAGCAACACTCTCAGGTATATGTATATCAGCTGTATCAGGAAGATTTAGTTCTGGAACATTCATATAATTAAGCAAAACTTCATACATCTTTGAAACATATTCAAGCTTAATTTTTTGAGCATTTCTCGATTTTTTAGTTGTAGATGCTTGTGATCTAAAATATGTATTTCCAGTAGTTGCCATACATAAATCCTCTGACATAAAATATTCCACCGGGAAATTGAGCACTCTTGCTATCTTTAATACATTTTCATAAGGTGGAACATTACTTTCATTAGCATATAGTGATAATGATTGCTTGCTGATACCCGTTTCATCAGCAAGTTCTGTCATCTTTTTTTCTCTAAATGTTAATGCCTCTTTTAAACGCTTACCATTAAATTTTTGTATATTCATAATCATACAGAAAGCATAAATTTATTTTTTATACCGAAATCTTATGCTTTCTTGCTCTCCTCCACAGACTTCGGCAGTATCTCTGTGCGTTTTTCCGGTTCACTTGACTGTTCAGCAAACACTTCTGACTTGATTGATATTAAACTTCTCACATCTTTTTTCTTCTTCTCTTCTGGCTCTTCTAAAGTAAGCATACCAAAATCTGGTTTAAGCATTTCTATAATAGATACTTCCTGAACAGTATCAAAATCGCCATCCATAAGAACAGCTGCAATATCTGTAAGATTAAATCTCTCAACTTCATATGTAATTACCCAAAGCCGGTATCCTTCATAAAAAATTACAGCTTCCTCCATAATAGTAAGAAAATCCTTTTCGTAATCATCGTCTGTAAACTCTGTTATAAAAGAAGGACTAAAATCAACTAATGACATCTGTTTAACAGGAGCAATCTCGTCTTTATTAATTGTATTTAAAATTGTTTGTATATAATGTGGACTTCTTCGTGTCTTATTCTTAGGTATACGATCAAGCGTTTTTCTAGAACACACCGAAAAAATCAACTGATTCTCTCTGTCAATCACTAATGCCCCAGTCCATGAACTTCGCTTAAAAAGTTTAACGTCAATGTTCTCATTTGCTACCATTGTACTAAGATTCGTATTAATGTAATCACCACGAAGAAAAGCAACTGCATTATTTGTAACATTGTCACTACTTCTAAGATACTCTCTTGTATCCTCAGTAGCACCTTTTTCAACAGCTTTGCCTATCTTTGTCATTATTGCCATAACACTGTCATTGATTATCATTTAATTAATTTTACCTCCATTAAGATTATTCAATTGTTATTTTACATAAATATTCATTTTTGTCAAGTGTATTTCACTGTATACTTTATTCGGTCAATTTAACGCACAATAAAGCAGCCAATAATCAATTAAAATCTTCAGAGTTATTATATTTTTAATGCCGTAGTGTTCAAATAACATATTTAAGTATTAATGCACGCAAACCTGCCTACTACTAATTTCATCAAATAAATGTTCCACATACACATCTTTTATTTCCAAGTTACTTTCTATATACTTTAGCAACTCCGTATTATCCAAGTATATATACATCTGTGGTGCTACAAATCTCGGAACATTTTTTCTTAAGTCATCCAATGATATCTGTGATGTTTCCTGAAATCTCTCTATTTCCATAGCATACCTATAATGATACTTTTCTATATATTCTTTTATTCGAGTAACAGCATTGCTATCTTCTTTATAGTCTTCCAACCAGTCAGATAGACAATGCCTTTTACCCAAGTATACAATCCCCGTAACTGCTTTTACTGGTGAACTAACATACATATATGCCATTATCGGTTCATCTGGGAAATTTCTTCTGTGTTCAAATATCTTCTGACCAGATTTTATTTTTTCATATACATCCGGTCTAAAGCTTAACAGCATTTTTCTCAATACTTACACCACCTTATTTCCATACACATTTAATAGTGCATACTGACATAGGCATACTTATAAACTGCACATCGAATTTTAAACTTGGTTCTACCTTTGTACTTGCACTGTGGATTCTAAAACTCAACTGCCATCCATTGTCCAAAATCATTTCTACAGTATTATTACTTTTAGGCTTAAATCCAATGTCAATCAGTCTTGTCGGCAATTCAACCACAGGAACTTCAATTTCCGAAACCTTATCCTTACTCGACTTATTTAACGTATCATGCATATTGAAAGTATGAATCAATGTAAGGCGTTTACTGTCATGACTAACTATCTTGTAATAATCTTCTTTTCCTATAAGATATTCTACCATTTTTTCAGGCATATTCTTATCTTCTTTATATGCCCTATTAACTTCATCCATAAAAGCCTGCAATAATGGTACATATACATTTTCATCTTTCTGTACTATTTCTGACCATCGTGAACCATTTTCTTTTTCACTTTTCAGCATATCAAATATTGGATTAACTTCATTCCAATATTCACTGCTACAAGGTATATTAAACCATTCTTTGCCAAAATCCAATTTATGACTTAATCTGCTGTGTTTTACTGCATCGTGATTGTGCTTAATACTTAATCCTATTTCCCATTCAATATCATCTCTGCGAATAACAATATCTCTTACATCACCTTTAACGCCAGCTCCATCTTTTTGAAGCACTAATGTCAGTTCGTCATTATCGTTTTCTGATAATCTCGGTTCCATTTCAAGAACTTCATTAATTGCAGCCTCAGCAGAAATCATAAATGTCTGCTGCATTTCCTCATCCATAAGAGCCCATGCCTTTTCATTTG